>OJJJ01000289.1_pt1 | contig 29205 bp, 26 predicted proteins | sample 1596311 | NCBI WGS metagenome assembly OJJJ01 (sample SAMEA4350140, study PRJEB24818) | metagenome | biome: human; feature: gut; material: faeces | place: Denmark | collected 2013-09 | reverse complement strand
CGGTATGCACGCGCAGACGGCCTGCCACCAGCTTCCAGTTGATCCACGCGCCCACTGTCAGGCCAATCGCGATCCAGCTTTCAGAAATACCGGAGATGAAAATTGCCCCCGGCAGCCCCATCAGCAGCCAGCCGCTCATGTCGGATGCGCCTGCAGAGAGTGCAGTCACCATCGGGCCTAAACTGCGTCCGCCCAGAATGTAGTCGTCAAAGTTTTTCGTTGAACGCCACGCCAAAAACCCTATCAGGATCATGCCAAAAATATAAACGAGAAATGTCACCAGCATCGGTGTGCTAATTGCCATTCAAATTCTCCAAAATGTCGAGCGACAACCGTCCGGGTTGCCTTGTTATGTCATCACCGGAACGTAGTGATGTGTGTATGTGTTTCTGTTGGCCGCGCGTATCCTGCCGTAAGCTGTCCCCGCGCACAAACGATTTAACACTGCATTTACATCAAATTCATCCCTGGTTTTATACGTCTTTCCTATAGGTTGCACTCGCTCACGCTTTTACGGGTTGCACCTTTAAAAAGTGTTAAGTTCCGCATAAAAACAGGTGTGAGATGCAGAAGCCCATACTTTTTCCTGGCTAACCAACCGTTAACAATCCATTCATTTTCCGGGTTGCAGACCAGGTCACATTTAACACGGTTGCACAAAGTTGCAACATGGTGGATATTTCACGCTAACGACAGAACACGATTAAAGCACAACAGGAGTTTTGGCATGGGGATGACCACCATGGGGGTTAAGCTGGATGACGCGACCCGCGAACGGATTAAAACCGCAGCAACCCGTATCGATCGCACACCGCACTGGTTAATTAAGCAGGCCATTTTTAACTATCTGGAAAGGCTCGAGAGCGAAGAAGGGCTGCCTGAACTGCCCGCCCTGTTGACGGGCGCAGCGAATGAAAGCGAAGAGGCCACAACCGTGGCTGAAGAAAATCATCAGCCGTTCCTCGAATTCGCCGAGCAGATCCTGCCGCAGTCCGTTAGCCGCGCCGCCATCACCGGTGCATACCGCCGCGCCGAAACCGACGCTGTGCCGATGCTGCTGGAGCAGGCTCGCCTGCCGGAAGCCATCGCCGCCCAGGCGCACAGCCTGGCATATCAGTTGGCCGACAAACTGCGTAATCAGAAAACCGCCACCGGCCGCGCCGGGATGGTTCAGGGGCTGCTGCAGGAGTTCTCCCTCTCCTCTCAGGAAGGCGTGGCGCTGATGTGCCTGGCGGAAGCGCTGCTGCGTATTCCGGATAAAGCGACCCGCGACGCGCTGATCCGCGACAAAATCAGCAACGGCAACTGGCAGTCACATATTGGCCGCAGCCCGTCGCTGTTCGTGAACGCCGCCACCTGGGGTCTGCTGTTTACCGGCAGGCTGGTTTCCACCCACAACGAAGCCAACCTCTCCCGCTCCCTGAACCGCATTATCGGTAAGAGCGGCGAACCGCTGATCCGCAAAGGCGTGGACATGGCGATGCGCCTGATGGGTGAACAATTTGTGACCGGCGAGACCATTGCCGAAGCGCTGGCCAACGCCCGCAAGCTGGAAGATAAAGGTTTCCGCTACTCCTACGACATGCTGGGTGAAGCGGCGCTCACTGCTGCCGACGCTCAGGCGTATATGGTCTCCTACCAGCAGGCGATCCACGCCATCGGTAAAGCCTCTAACGGCCGCGGTATTTATGAAGGCCCTGGCATCTCGATTAAATTATCCGCGCTGCATCCACGTTACAGCCGCGCGCAGTACGACCGCGTGATGGAAGAACTGTACCCACGCCTGAAATCCCTGACGCTGCTGGCGCGCCAGTATGACATTGGCATCAACATCGATGCTGAAGAAGCAGACCGTCTGGAGATCTCCCTCGATCTGCTGGAAAAACTGTGCTTCGAGCCGGAGCTGGCAGGCTGGAACGGCATTGGTTTCGTTATCCAGGCATACCAGAAGCGTTGCCCGTTCGTCATTGATTACCTGATTGACCTGGCAAGCCGCAGTCGCCGCCGCCTGATGATCCGTCTGGTGAAAGGTGCGTACTGGGACAGCGAAATCAAACGCGCGCAGATGGAAGGTCTGGAAGGCTATCCGGTCTATACCCGCAAGGTCTACACCGATGTCTCTTACCTCGCCTGTGCGAAAAAGCTGCTCGGCGTGCCGAACCTGATCTACCCACAGTTCGCCACCCACAACGCCCATACGCTGGCGGCGATTTACAGCCTGGCCGGACAAAACTACTATCCCGGCCAGTACGAGTTCCAGTGCCTGCATGGTATGGGTGAACCGCTGTACGAGCAGGTCACCGGAAAAGTGGCGGACGGCAAGCTGAACCGTCCGTGCCGTATTTATGCTCCTGTAGGAACGCACGAAACCCTGCTGGCCTACCTGGTGCGTCGCCTGCTGGAGAACGGGGCCAACACGTCTTTCGTTAACCGCATCGCCGATACCACGCTGCCGCTGGACGAGCTGGTAGCCGATCCGGTGCAGGCCGTAGAGAAGATGGCCGCGCAGGAAGGCCAGATTGGTCTGCCGCATCCGAAGATTGCCCTGCCGCGCGAACTGTATGGCGCAGGCCGCGTCAACTCGGCGGGCCTGGATCTCGCCAACGAACACCGTCTGGCATCCCTCTCTTCTGCCCTGCTCAACAGCGCGCTGCAGAAATGGCAGGCCAAACCGATCCTTGAGCAGTCTGTCGAGGACGGCGACATGCAGCCGGTGATCAACCCGGCCGAGCCGAAAGATATTGTCGGCTACGTGCGTGAAGCGACCGAAGCGGAAGTCGATCAGGCGCTGGACAGCGCGGTGAACAACGCACCAATCTGGTTCGCCACGCCGCCGCAGGAGCGTGCCGCCATTCTGGAACGCGCGGCGGTGCTGATGGAAGATCAGATGCAGTCGCTCATCGGGATTCTGGTACGCGAAGCGGGGAAAACCTTCAGCAACGCCATCGCCGAAGTGCGTGAAGCCGTCGACTTCCTGCACTACTACGCATGCCAGGTGCGTGATGATTTCGATAACGAAACGCACCGTCCGCTCGGCCCGGTGGTGTGTATCAGCCCGTGGAACTTCCCGCTGGCGATCTTCACCGGCCAGATTGCCGCCGCCCTTGCCGCAGGCAACAGCGTGCTGGCGAAACCGGCAGAGCAAACGCCGCTGATTGCCGCGCAGGGCATTAACATTCTTCTTGAAGCAGGCGTACCAGCGGGCGTGGTCCAGCTGTTGCCGGGGCGTGGTGAGACGGTCGGCGCGAAACTGACTTCTGATAACCGCGTGCGCGGCGTGATGTTTACCGGCTCCACCGAAGTGGCGACGCTGCTGCAACGCAATATTGCGACGCGTCTGGACGCGCAGGGACGCCCGACGCCGCTGGTGGCCGAAACTGGCGGCTTGAACGCCATGATCGTTGACTCCTCCGCGCTGACCGAGCAGGTGGTGGTTGACGTGCTGGCCTCCGCCTTCGACAGCGCCGGTCAACGTTGTTCGGCTCTGCGCGTGCTGTGTCTGCAGGACGACGTGGCCGACCACACGCTGAAGATGCTGCGCGGGGCAATGGCCGAATGCCGCATGGGCAATCCGGGCCGTCTCACCACTGATATCGGGCCGGTGATCGACGCGGAAGCCAAAGCCAATATTGAAAACCACATTCAGGCCATGCGTGCCAAAGGCCGCCCGGTATTCCAGGCGGTGCGTGAGAACAGCGAGGATGCCCGCGAGTGGCAGACCGGCACCTTCGTGCCGCCAACGCTGATTGAACTGGCGAGCTTCGATGAACTGAAAAAAGAGGTCTTCGGCCCGGTACTGCACGTGGTGCGCTACAACCGTAACAACCTGAAGGAGCTGATTGAGCAGATCAACGCTTCCGGCTATGGCCTGACGCTCGGCGTGCATACCCGCATCGACGAAACCATTGCCCAGGTCACCGGCAGTGCCAGAGTGGGCAACCTGTACGTGAACCGCAACATGGTCGGTGCCGTGGTAGGCGTACAGCCGTTTGGCGGCGAAGGTCTGTCCGGCACCGGCCCGAAAGCGGGCGGTCCGCTCTATCTGTACCGTCTGCTGGCGAACCGTCCGGAGAATGCGCTGAGCGTGACGCTGGCACGTCAGGATGCGGAACGTCCGGTGGATGCGCAACTGAAATCCGTACTGACACAGCCGCTGGACGCGCTCATCGCGTGGGCAGAGAAACGCCCTGAGCTGCGTGCTGTCGCGCAGCAGTATGGTGAGCTGGCGCAGTCGGGTACGCAGCGTCTGCTGCCGGGTCCAACCGGCGAGCGCAACACCTGGACGCTGATGCCGCGCGAGCGCGTGCTGTGCGTGGCGGATAACGAGCAGGACGCACTGGTTCAACTGGCCGCCGCCGCTGCGACGGGCTGTGAAGTGCTGTGGCCGGAAGATGCGCTGCATCGCGACCTCGCCAAACAGCTGCCGAAGGAGGTCTCGGCCCGCATCCACTTTGCGAAAACCGATGCCCTGCTCACCCAGCCGTTTGATGCGGTCATTTACCACGGTGATTCCGACCAGTTACGCGAGCTGTGCGAGCAGGTTGCGGCACGCAGCGGGGCGATTGTCTCAGTGCAGGGCTTTGCGCGCGGAGAAACCAACCTGCTGCTGGAGCGTCTGTACGTGGAGCGCTCGCTCAGCGTCAATACCGCGGCGGCGGGCGGTAACGCCAGCCTGATGACCATCGGTTAATCGTGTAAACTCTCCCCGGAGGCGCTACGCTTACCGGGGCTACCAGTGTCACCGTAGGCCGGATAAGCTCAGCGCATCCGGCTTTTTTACATGGAGGGGACGATGAAACGATATTTGATTGCAGGTGCAGCACTGCTCCTGAGCGCCAGCGCGCTGGCCAACGAGTGCGACAACGCCACTACCCAGCTTGAACTGAATACCTGTAGCGCTGAGCAGTACCAGGCCGCCGACAAGAAGCTCAACCAGACGTATCAGGCCGCCATTAAACGCGCGGCTGCCCCCCAGCGCGACCTGCTGAAAAAAGCGCAGCAGGCGTGGATCGGCCTGCGCGATGCGGACTGCGCCTTTATCGGCTCGGGTACGGAAGGTGGCAGCGTTCAGCCAATGATTATTAACCAGTGCCTGGCGGAGAAAACCGTCGAGCGCGAAGCGTTTCTGGCCTCGCTGATGCAGTGTGAAGAAGGCGATTTAAGCTGTCCCCTCACCCCGGCCCTCTCCCCATAGGGGCGAGGGAGAAAAGACAGCACATCTCCCCTTTGGGAAGAGGGTTAGGGTGAGGGGAACTAACGCACGCGGACCCCTTCGATAATCATTCGCTGCACGTTTTCCAGCGTGCTCTGGAAAAACGCCTCATCCTGCAGCGTTTTGCCGGTCACCGCTTCAACCTGGGCCGCAAAGTCAGCGTAATGCTGGGTGGAGGCCCAAATCATAAAGATCAGATGATGCGGCTCAACGGGTGCCAGCTTCCCGCTGGCAACCCATCCAGCGATGATCGCGGATTTATCGTCCACCAGCTGTTTTAAATCCCCTGTCAGTTCAGCCTGCAGCAGCGGTGCCCCCTGCAGCATTTCCAGGCAGAATAACCGTGACGCCTGCGGGTAGTCGCGGGAGACCTCCAGCTTCAGGCGGATGTACTCTTTAATCGCCACCAGCGGAGCCAGTTCCTGACGAAAGGCTTTTAGCGGGGCCAGCCAGATATCGAGGATCTGCTGCATCACCGCCACATACAGCGCCTCTTTCGACGGGTAGTAGTAGAGCAGATTGGTTTTAGACACCCCGGCCTGCTCGGCCACCTGTTCAAGGCGCGTGCCGTGAATGCCAAACTGCGAAAACGTATCCAGCGCCGCGCTGAATATCGCCTGCTTCTTGGCGCTCACCGCCTGCGAACGTTTACCGGGTCTTTTCACTGCCGCCTGAGTCATTTTCGCTCTCCTTGTTTTTCTTAAAATGAATCCATGGGTTGGCTTTACTCAACCGTCAGATCCCCCGCCTCGCTCCGGCGCTTTCTGAGCTTTAGCTCGCTCACCAGCACGCCAGCGACGATAAACGCTGCGCCCACTATTGCCAGCCACGGCAGACGCTCCCCGGCGAGCCGTCCGAACACACCCGCCCAGACCGGTTCACCGGTGTAGATAACCGTGGCGCGCGTCGGAGAAACACTGCGCTGCGCCCAGTTCATCGTGACCTGGATAATGGCGCTAAAGATGCCCAGCCCCAGCGCGACGACGAGTAATCCAGTGGACATTGGCGGAACAGACTCTCCTGCCGGAACCATGGTGACAAATGCCACAAGCGACGCGGTTGCCAGTTGCACCACCGTCACCCGCCTGACGTCCACTTTTCCCGCCCAGGCGCTAATCAGGATAATTTCCGCCGCAATCGCCACCGCGCCAATAAGCGTGATCAGTTCACCGGGCCCCAGTGCCAGCAGCGAGTTTTCTGGCCCCGCCAGCAGGATCAGGCCGATAAACGCCAGCACAATCCCGATGCAGGACATCAGGCCGGGGAGTCGCCCCAGACACAGCCATTGCAGTAACGGCACCAGCGGGACATACATGGCGGTAATAAAAGCGGATTTACTGCTGGAGATGGTCTGCAACCCCCACGTCTGCAGGCTGTAGCCCATCGCAATGGCGATACCGATCGCCACTCCGGCCTTTAGCTCTTTGAGAGTCAGCCCACGCAGGGTTTTTAACGAGATCAACGCCACGGCAATCGCCGCCGTTGCAAACCGCAGGCCGACAAAAAAGAACGGATCGCTCAGGGTGACGGCATACTGGACGGCAAGGAATGTTCCACCCCAGAACATGGTGATGAGAATGAGGATGGCTTCCTGAGGTTTAACGGAGAATTTGAAACGTGAAGCAGACATGAGGCACCAGCAATAATCATCGATTCTGTAGTGTGCGATGCCTTTGGTTACAGTTCAATGTTGCAGAAATAAAAAAACCGCCGGGAAACCCGGCGGCAGAGGATCAACCCGGCGTATTACTTGCTGCTGCCGTGGCTGTTTTTACCCCCTTTTTTGCCAGCTTCAGATGCGCGCTGAGGGTCATTTTTGAAGTTGCCCCCGCTGCTCTGACCACCTTTACGACCTGCTTCTGATGCTCTTTCACGGTCTTCAGCGAAATTACCTGAACCACCACGATGGTTTGCCATCTCTAACCTCCAGAGTGTTAAACATTAGACATCATATTGCATTCAGTAAAAGAGGATTCTTTCACCTGGCGACTTAAGGACAGTGCCTTTATCTGCGTCGCGTGAAACTAATCTTAGTGGAATGAGGCTATCCGGCCAGTTAACAGTAATATCCTGCAACATGATCTCAGCCTTTCGAATGAGATAACGCGGCGGTTATTCATAAGCCTTTCTTATACATTAAAAAATCCACGCCATTAAAGTTGTTTCAGTTTGCTACAAACGGCATTTTAAAATTTATTGTTATAAATCAAAGAAATGCTGTTCATTTTTGCAGTCTGGCTGTGATGTCATATCTTTAAAAGAACGCAGCGATCCGCTGTCAGAAAAAACAAACGAGGAGTGATGCAAAATGGCAAAAGTTCTGGTGCTCTATTATTCCATGTATGGACACATTGAAACCATGGCTCACGCAGTTGCAGAAGGTGCAAACAAAGTGGATGGCGTTGAGGTTGTGGTGAAGCGTGTACCGGAAACCATGCAGGCCGAAGCCTTCGCCAAAGCCGGGGGGAAAACCCAAAACGCCCCGGTCGCGACCCCGCAGGAGCTGGCCGAATACGATGCCATTATCTTTGGCACTCCTACCCGCTTTGGCAATATGTCAGGCCAGATGCGCACCTTCCTCGATCAGACCGGAGGACTTTGGGCATCGGGTGCATTATACGGCAAGCTCGCCAGCGTCTTCAGTTCCACCGGTACGGGGGGCGGCCAGGAACAGACAATCACCTCAACCTGGACTACCCTTGCTCATCATGGAATGGTGATTGTGCCTATTGGCTACGGTGCGCAGGAACTGTTTGATGTCTCTCAGGTTCGCGGCGGCACGCCTTACGGTGCCACCACTATTGCGGGTGGTGATGGTTCACGTCAGCCCAGCAATGAAGAGCTCTCTATCGCCCGGTATCAGGGTGAATATGTCGCGGGTCTTGCCAAAAAACTGAACGGCTAACCCAACAGGAGGACAAGCATGCCAACTCAAGAATCCAAAGCTCACCGCGTGGGCGAATGGGCAAGTTTACGTAATACCTCGCCGGAGATTGCCGAAGCCATCTTTGAAGTCGCAAAATACGATGAAAAACTGGCAGAGCAGATTTGGGAAGAAGGCAGCGATGAAGTTCTGGAGCGCGCCTTCGGGAAAACGGACAAAGATTCGCTCTTCTGGGGTGAGCAAACCATCGAACGTAAAAACGTCTGAACGTTTCCCCCCGCCGCTGCGGGGGGTTGTCTTGCTATTTCGCCGCGTCGTTCATTACCGCATTAAATTTATCGATCGGACAGAAGCCGTTGGCATCCACCGGACAGCCTTTCAGCTCCAGCGTTACGCGCTGCGCCGGAGACTGCAGCGACAGTGCGCTGGCATTTCGCAGCTGTTCTGAGCTTTGATAAACATACTCAATCTTCATCAGTTCACGATTCGCGCCCTTATCATGCCAGCGCTGGAACACAATCTTGCCGCCAATGGGGGTCCGCTCCTGCTGGTCATGCAACTGATAGGGTTTAAAATCAAGCGCCGTCAGCAGCGAAGCGATGTTGGAGTCATGCCCCACCAGCAGCGTGATTTTCGGTGCTTTCGCCTGTTCAGTCACCAGGGCTTTGTCGATGTACTTAACCAGCGGTTTAGCAACGTTCTGCGCAACTTCCGTAGAGGTAAACAGCGAGTCCTGATAACCGTTTTTCAGCTTCGACAGTACCCGCCACTGCTGGTCAGTTTTGATATCGCCCCAGGCAACCTGATCAAGCGGGAAGCCTTCGTAATACTGCAGCGTAAAGGCATCGACCAGGGAATTACCGACCTTAAGCGGCCCGGAAACGCCGGGCTCTTTTTCGTATTCTGCACTGAACGTATCTTTCTCCCCGGTCAGCGAGCAGACTTTTTTCTCTTTGCAGGACGGTGATTCCGCGTAATTTGTCATCTGCTCCAGCAGCTTGTAGCTCTCATCAAGCTGCATTTTCTGGCGTTCCGCCGCCATTGCTTTCAGTGCTTTTTCACGGAATTCAGGCGAGTTATCAGTGATGACCGGATTAAAGGTCGGGTCCATCGTGCCCATTTTTTCCTGATGGTGCACCGGAACATCACACCCCGGAAACGCCCCGGTAATAAAGAATTGCGCGGTCGCTACGGTGCGCTGCAGACTGTTGGCGTAGGCATAAACGGTATCCGCTGGCGGACACTCGCCCGTGGTGACCATGCCCTGTTTTGCCAGCCACTCACGCATATAGTGGCCCATATAGACTTCGAGCACACCGCCTTTGGTCGTCAGTTGACCACCCGGTACATCCCATTCCGGCCACTTTTCTGGCGTGGACTGCTCCAGCACGCTGCCGTTATTGGCGAGCGGCGCACGCAGGTTATGGCGACTCATGATTAAAACTTGTTCCAGCTGATACCCGTCCGGCGTCTCTTGCGCCTGGGCACCAAACGTCACTGAAACTGAACCTGCCACGGCAATCGCGAGTAGTGCTTTTCTCATCCCTAATTCCTCACTCGGTTTTAAAGGTCGGATCAAGTGTGACAGATTGATGACAATTTTCCCGGAAGCATTTCTCAAACTGATAATTACGCGGGCAGAAAGGGCGTTCAGGGTTCAGAAAAGCGTGATGCCAATGGCCGCGCCCACATACAGCGCCGCCCATACGGAGGCCGAAACCAGGCTGATAAGATAGACCTTCACCACGCTGAGCCTGAGCATACCCGCCGCCAGCGGCACGATATAACGCAACACCGCCAGAAAACGGGAGGTAAACAGGACCAGCACGCCGTTTTTCTGTAGCTGATGCTGTACACGCAAAAATTTATCAGCATGTTTTGAGGTGAAGCGCGTGACCCAGCGCGTATCGCCCATGCATTGTCCGGTATGGTAATTCAGCAACGAGCCCGCCGTTGCCCCCATCACAACAGCGAGCCATGCGAGACCCGGATGTAAACCCGGCTGGCTGACGGTTATTCCCGCCAGCAACATGACCGACGCGGGCGGAAGCACAGAGGAGATAATCACCGTCGATTTACCCAGTGCCATTGCAAATAACAACGCGAACAGATGAGCTGGATAAAGCGCAAAATGATTAAGTAAATTATCTAACCATGCCATCTCCCCGCCTCCGCGTTATTTAATCCTCCATTTAAAGTTAATAACCTTAAATAAACCCTCAACGTGTTAACAGAAATAATCACCTAAACATTTCTTAAACATTATTTAAATTTCAAAGCAGCAGGAAAAAATAAGCGTATTATCCCCCTCGTTTACAACGATCTCGTTATGGCGAGGCTCCTGTACAAATACACGTTATCGCTCTGGTGGGTTCGAGAGAACCGGCACAGGGTAAAACAGGCACTGTCGAATCAAGGCTTTGTCAGTATAACTTCCTGAAAAGGATACGGTGTACAGTGCTGAACCCAGGACGTGGGGATCTCTTCTTCGACATGCCCTGTCTTGCTCGCCCCTGAGAGATTTTATTATTCAAAGGGAATTCACTATGTCTTACTCCATTCACAACCAAAACCCGGCATTCAATGAAAGCGCGATCGCGCAATATATGAATACCGATTTTATCGCTCTTGATATCTCATTATGCGTGGGACTGGCGCGCGAACAGTTTTTCGAGAAATTAAAAGACAATGATATTCCGTCGCATATTTTCATCGAAGATAATGGTCGTCTGGCCGGTATGATTGCCGTTCGCAGATTATTGCAGGAAGCCAATACGGTGCAACCGGTTAACGCTCTGATGGTGTCGCATTTTATTCAGGTTAAACCTGAAGACGAACGCGCGGATATTGCCGCACTGCTGGCCCACGGAGAGGCCGACGTGGTTCCTGTGGTCACGCACGGAAAACTGGTCGGATGCCTGACAGAGCGCGAAATTGCGCATCTGCTGGAGGATGATGTGACGGAAGATGCCCAGCTTCAGGGGGCCACTCTGCCGCTGGAAAAACCGTATCTGGAAACCAGCGCATTCAGCCTGTGGAAAAAACGCTCCGTCTGGCTACTGCTGCTGTTTGTTGCCGAGGCTTATACCAGCTCAGTCATTCAGCATTTTGAAGAGGCGCTGGAATCCGCCATTGCGCTGGCGTTCTTTATTCCATTGCTGATTGGTACAGGGGGAAACAGCGGTACGCAAATTACCTCCACGCTGGTGCGCGCGATGGCGCTGGGAGAAGTGCATTTACGCGATGTTGGCCGCGTACTGCGCAAAGAGATGAGCACCTCGCTCATGATCGCCGTCACGCTCGGCCTGGCAGGATGTTTCCGGGCATGGATGATGGGGATTGGGCTGGAAATTACCCTTATTGTCAGCCTGACGCTGGTCTGTATAACACTGTGGAGCGCGACTGTCTCTTCTGTGATCCCGATGGTACTTAAGCGCTGTGGTATCGATCCTGCCGTGGTCTCCGCGCCGTTTATCGCTACCCTGATCGACGGCACCGGCTTGATTATCTACTTCAAGATTGCCCAGTACACGCTGGGGCTGGAGTAATATCCCCCTTTCCCGGTAACGCCAGGTAAAAACAAAAAGCCCTGCAATATTGCTATTGCAGGGCTTTTCAAATTTGGCGGAAGCGTAGAGATTCGAACTCTAGAACCCTTTCGGGTCGCCGGTTTTCAAGACCGGTGCCTTCAACCGCTCGGCCACGCTTCCAGAGTGAGGCGCACTATAAACGTCTCAACGCGCTATGTAAAGCAGGAAATTGAGGAATTTAAACATGTTTCGCTCCCGCCGCGGTGAGACGGTTGCTCTCAGCGCCAACACATGTATTATGTTATAACATAACAATTGAAGGATCGGGATCGTGTTTACCAAAAAAGCGCTAGTAATATCTGTGTTAATGACTTTTGCTCATGTCACTTTTGCCTCATCAACCTTCCCTCTTTCGCTTGAAAACTGTGGGATAAAACAAACGTTCTCTGCGCCACCGAAGCATGTTGTCACCGTCGGGCAGCATGAGACCGAATTACTGCTGGCATTAGGGCTGGAGAAAACAATTGGCGCTACGTCAGTCTGGTTTGAAAAGCTGCCAGCGCCTCTGGCGGAGGCCAGTAAAAATCTCAAAAAGCTGGCCGACAACTCTCCCTCTTTTGAAGCGGTTGTGGCGCAAAAACCCGATCTGGTGCTCGCCCAGTATTACTGGCACATCGGACCGCAAGGTGAAGTCGGCACCCGCGAACAGTTTGCATCGCTGGGGATCAACACCTGGATTTCTCCGGCGGACTGCACAAATAAAGGCGTAACCGAAAACTCAAACGCGGATGGCGCGCGCAGTGCGCCCTTCTCAATGGCGGAGATTGAGCGGGAAGTGAGCGATCTAGCGACGATTTTTGATGTCGCAGAGCGAGGAAAGCAGCTGAATACAACGCTGACAAAACGCATTGCGCATGCGCAACAGCAAGCTGGCGCAAATTCGCGCGCACCGCTGAAAGTTGTATTTTGGTTTTCAAGCAGCAGACTGAACGGCGATCCCTGGGTAGCCGGGGATTACGGGGCTCCTGGCTGGATCAGCCGTACGCTCGGGTTGCAGAATATTATTGATTCCCATGATGAGTGGCCTGCCGTGACGTGGGAGCATATCGCTCAGGCACAGCCTGATGTTATCGTCATTGCTGATATGGCGCGGAGGCTCTACCCTGCCGATGATGTTGCCGCTAAAAAGGCCTTTTTGCTAAGCGATCCGGTAACGAAGAATATTCCCGCGGTCAAAAATAATCGCATTATTGTTGTTCCGGCGATGTCCCTGAACCCTTCGCTGCGCACCGTTGATGCCGTTGAGAAAATCAGCCAACAGCTTGTCTTGTTTCAGGCCAGGTAATGAACCGTTTCCCCTTAACCTTACCTCGCTGGAACCAGCGAGGCCCGATCACGCTGGCTGTCATTGCCTTACCCTTGATGCTGGTATTCGCCGCCAGTATCGGGGATATGGCGGTGTCGTATACCAGCACGGCAAAAGCGATCCTCAACGGGCTGGGAGTCACCTCGTATGTTCTGCCCCAGACAGAAGAAGGCATTGTCTGGCAGTACCGGATGAGCCGGGCGCTGATGGCAGCGTGCAGCGGCGGTGGTCTGGCACTGTCCGGGTTGGTACTGCAGTCGATTCTGCGCAATCCATTAGCTGAACCTTACCTGCTGGGTGTTTCTGCCGGGGCGTCCCTGGGGGCCGTGTGCGTGATGCTGCTGGGGATCGGCGGCAGTACGCTCGGCGTCAGTAGCGGTGCGTTTGTGGGCTCCTGCGCTGCTTTCGTGCTCATCATGCTTATTACCAATGGCATGACCGAAAGTCCGTCGCGCATTTTGCTGGCTGGAATAGCCGGAACGCAATTGTTCAATGCACTGACCGCGTATGTGGTCAGTACCTCAGCAAACGCCGAGCAATCACGTAGCGTGATGTTCTGGCTTCTGGGGAGCCTGAGCGGTGTGCGCTGGCCGGATGCGATACTGGCGTTGACGGTGACGATGCTGGGCTTAATTGTGGTGTTAACCTTTGCCCGTGCACTGGATACGTTCTCCTTTGGCGATGAGGTATCCACGACGCTGGGCATTCCGGTGACCTTCGTCCGCGTTATTTTGCTGCTCACCTGCGCGTTAGTCACCGCAACCCTGGTGAGCGCAATTGGCGCAGTGGGCTTTGTCGGGCTGGTGATCCCTCACGTGACACGCATGATCGGCGGCCCTGGACATAGTCGATCCGTTCCACTGACGTTCCTGATCGGCAGTCACTTTATGATTGTGGCGGATATCGTGTCTCGTACCGTGATAACGCATCAGGTGCTGCCGATTGGTGTGGTGACAGCCCTGGTGGGTGCCCCTGCGTTTGTGGTGTTGCTGTATCGCAACCGGGAGACTAAAAAATGAACATTTCCGTTGCCGGATTACAGGTGACAATGCAATCACAAACGGTCCTGAAGGGGATCGATCTTGAACTGCCATCCGGACAAATCATCGGCCTGCTTGGACCAAACGGCTCAGGGAAATCAACGCTGTTGCGCTGTCTGGCGGGGCTATTCCCGCAACACGCGCAACGTGTCGCGTTTAACGGCAGGATGCTTGGTGATGTGCCACTCAGGATACGAGCAAAACAGCTGGCCTTTGTACCTCAACATGCTGAGGTTGACGGGGAACTTACCGTCGAACAGATCGTCCGTTTGGGTCGAACGCCCTACCGAAGGGCGCTCCGGCGCTTCACCGATGAAGATGAGTTGGCCGTTGAAGAGGCGATACGTTTAATGCGGCTAAACACGCTTCGTCACCGGCGTTGGGGGCAATTATCGGGTGGAGAGCGCCAGCGCAGCCAGATAGCCCGCGCGCTGGCGCAACAACCGCACGTATTACTGCTGGATGAGCCGACAAACCACCTGGACATCCAGTACCAGCTGGAACTGATGACCCTGATTTCGCAACTGCCGCTCACGGTGGTCATAGCCCTGCACGATCTCAATCTGGCGGCGAACTACTGTCAGCGTCTGGTGCTGCTGAAATCCGGACGCATTTCATCCATCGGTACACCCGAAAATGTCCTTACGCCGGACAATATTGAGAAAACCTGGAACGTTAAAGCGAGGGTTAAACGGGAAGACGAGAAAATCGCGATCAGCTATATCATGGGGTGACTTTGGCCCTGAAAAGAAAAACCCCGCGATATTGCTATCGCGGGGCTATTCCTTATCTGGCGGAAGCGCAGAGATTCGAACTCTGGAACCCTTTCGGGTCGCCGGTTTTCAAGACCGGTGCCTTCAACCGCTCGGCCACACTTCCGGAATGAGGCGCACTATAAACACCTCATTGCGCCCTGTAAAGGGTGATTGCATTCGTTCGCCTGAAAAATAGCCAACACGTGTTTAATCGGTTGAATTGACAACGCATTGACCATTTTATCAACACAAAATCTTACCGCTGCTCAGTGCTTTTTGATGTACATATCTTTGGTGAAGTAATAACCCAGTTTGTCTGGCGTAAATCCACCCACCCACGGTTTCACCAGGTGTGTACGCACGTAGTGGTAAACCGGAATAGCGGGAACATCGCGCCCCAGGAGATCTTCCGCCTGCTGGTAGAACTTCCCGCGCGCTTCCGGCGTCTTGGCTTTTGCTGCATTTACCAGCGCCTGATCGTAATCCGGGTTGCTGTACTGGCTGGTGTTCTCGCTGTCGCCGGTGCGGAAGTTGTTCAGGAAGGTCGCCGCATCGTCATAATCCGCAATCCAGGCGTAGCGCACTGCATCGAAGTTATGGGTATGCATGGTATCCAGCATGGTTTTCCATTCCTGATTTTGCAGCTTCGCCTCCACGCCGAGATTTTTCTTCCACATGGAGCTGGCGGCAATGGCAATGCGCTGGTGCGATTCAGAGGTATTGTAGAGCAGATTAAAACTGAGCGGATGGTCGGCGTTAAACCCGGCTTCAGCCAGCAGTTTTTTCGCCTCGGCAATGCGTTTATCCATCGGCCAGCTGGCGTAATCCGGATTCTTCAATGTTACACCGCCAATATTCGGCTGGCTGATCAGCCATGCCGGACGTTGCCCCTGACCCAGCACTTTTTCCGCAATGATGTCTTTATCCAGCGCCATATTCAGCGCTTTTCGCACGCGGGCATCGTTAAATGGCGGTCGTGTGGTGTTGAATTCATAATAGTAAGTAGCAAGCTGCGGAGACACGTCCAGCTCGCTACCCAGCGTTTTCCTCAGTTGGGCAAACTGGTTGATTGGCACGGTGTACACAATGTCAATCTCACCCGCTTTATAGCGGTTCACATCCGAGGCTTCTGAGGTGATTGGCAGGTATGTCACCTTGTTGATGACGGTATGAGCGTTATCCCAGTAGCGCGGGTTACGCTCGGCCACAATGCGCTCGTTGACCACCCACTGCGAGAGCTTATAGGCACCGCTGCTGACGAAATGTTCCGGCCGGGTCCACTTCTCACCAAATCGACCAATCAGCACTTTATCGACCGGTACCAGCGACGGGTGTGCCAGCATCGCCAGGAATGCGGCATTAGGTTGGGTGAGCGTGACTTCCAGCGTAGCGTCATCGATCGCTTTGACGCCCAGTTTGTCCGGCGTTTGTTTACCCTGGGCAATGTCTGCCGCATTAACGATATGCATATTGCCCGGATAGCTGGCATACGGCGAAGCTGTCTTAGGATCAACCAGACGCTGCCAGCTCCAGACAACATCTTCCGCCGTAATGGCAGTGCCATCGCTCCATGTAATGCCCGGACGCAAATGGAAGGTCCAGACGGTGTTGTCTTTGTTTTCCCATTTTTCCGCCAGCCGCGGCTGGATCTCACCTGACGGGGAGACGCTCACCAGCCCTTCGAATAAATCACTGATAATATTAAATTCGACATCGCTTTCGACTTTATGCGGATCGAGCGTTGACGGCTCACTGCCATTATTCCTGACCAGTTCCTGTTTTTCAGCCAGCTGTGTTCCTGCTGGTACGTTAGCCGCCCAGGTCGCCGTGCTGGCGCACAGAAGCCCTGCGGATAACAAAGAAAGGGTAACGTGCATGCGTGATTGTGGTTTCATTTCCTTCGCCTTATTGTCTGTTTTTTGACGATCCGGAGATAACTCTTAGCGCTCCGGAAGTAATAAGGCAATATATTTCAGTAACCTATAAGAGGTTGATCTGAATAAATCGCGCAAACCGTTCTTCATTCTGCAGAACCGTCTTTCTGCAGAAGAAACAACCAACGCCGCGGCTAACGTGCTGAGTAAAGATGGGTAAAACCACTTTGAGACTGGCGCATCGTTTCCTATTCTTGCCGTTAATTACATCTGTCATAAGAGAGTGACTCATGGATCGTATTATTAGTTCTTCACGCGACCGCACATCGCTACTCAGCACCCATAAAGTGCTGCGCAACACCTATTTCATGCTCAGCCTGACGCTGGCGTTTTCTGCGATCACCGCCACGGCCAGTACCGTACTGATGCTGCCGTCTCCGGGGCTGATCCTGACGCTGGTGGGTATGTATGGCCTGATGTTCCTGACTTACAAAACGGCTGACAAACCGGTAGGTATTCTGTCGGCATTCGCCTTCACTGGCTTCCTGGGCTACATCCTGGGGCCGATCCTGAACGCCTACCTGTCAGCCGGAATGGGTGACGTCATTGGTATGGCGCTGGGCGGCACCGCGCTGGTATTCTTCTGCTGCTCGGCCTACGTGCTGACCACCCGCAAGGATATGTCCTTCCTCGGCGGTATGCTGATGGCGGGTATCGTGGTGGTGCTGATTGGTATGGTGGCAAACATCTTCCTGCAGTTGCCTGCCCTGCACCTGGCGATTAGCGCGGTATTTATCCTGATTTCATCTGGCGCAATCCTGTATGAAACCAGCAACATCATTCACGGCGGTGAGACCAACTACATCCGCGCGACCGTGAGCCTGTATGTATCGCTGTATAACATCTTCGTTAGCCTGTTGAGTATCCTGGGCTTCGCCAGCCGCGATTAACGCACAGTGCTGTAAACCAGGCCCCGCTTATGCGGGGCTTTGTTTTTTGGTACACTGCAGCGGTTTTTGACTGATGTGTGAATGACTATGTTGTGTTTTGAAGGTAAAGAGATCGAAACCGATAACGACGGTTATCTGAAAGAGAGCAGCCAGTGGAGCGAAGCGCTGGCGGAAGTGATTGCTGAGAAAGAAGGCATCGCGCTCTCCCCTGAACACTGGGAAGTGGTGCGTTTCGTGCGCGAATTCTATCTCGAATTCAACACCTCTCCGGCGATCCGCATGCTGGTTAAAGCGATGGCCAATAAATTTGGCGAAGAGAAAGGTAACAGCCGCTACCTGTATCGCCTCTTCCCGAAAGGCCCGGCAAAACAGGCGACCAAAATCGCGGGTCTGCCAAAACCAGTGAAGTGCATTTAATAGCGAATACCAAAATTATCGTATTCCCGACCGGGTTGATGCGGTTCCGTTAAAACCTTATCAACCCGCGCATTTCGCGGCCCGCCCGCTTTCAGCCACGCCACCAGCTTTTCTACCTGCGCTTCTTCGCCACAGGCGACCACCTCCACGCTGCCGTCATCCATATTGCGTGCGTATCCCGTTAGTCCAAGCTGAACGGCTTCGCGCTGTGTGCTGTAACGGAACCCAACCCCTTGTACGGTGCCGTAAACCCAGGCAATGGTGCAGACTTTTGACATCTTCCTTCTCCTTATCCGTCTGGCGCGTTGCATTTCCTCACTGAACTCGGGAAAATGGCGGCCATTTCATTGGAATCGACAGAATAGCAAATTATGAGTGTACGTTTAGTGTTAGCCAAAGGGCGCGAGAAGTCATTACTGCGCCGTCATCCCTGGGTCTTTTCCGGCGCAGTTGCCCGTATGGAAGGCAAAGCCAGCCTCGGTGAAACCATTGAGATCGTTGACCATCAGGGGAAATGGTTAGCGCGCGGCGCATACTCGCCAGCGTCCCAGATCCGCGCTCGCGTCTGGACCTTCGATAAAGACGAAACCATCGACATCGATTTCTTCGTTCGCCGCCTGCAGCAGGCGCAGCAGTGGCGCGACTGGCTGGCAAAACGTGACGGGCTGGACAGCTACCGTCTGATTGCCGGGGAATCCGACGGTCTGCCAGGCGTCACCATTGACCGCTTCGGTAACTTCCTCGTGCTGCAACTTCTGAGCGCAGGGGCGGAGTATCAACGCGCCGCGCTGATTAGCGCGCTGCAAACCCTGTTCCCGGAATGCGCTATTTACGACCGCAGCGATGTGGCGGTGCGCAAAAAAGAGGGCATGGAGCTGACCCAGGGTCCGGTTACCGGCGAGCTGCCGCCTGCCCTGCTGCCGATTGAAGAGCACGGTATGAAGCTGCTGGTGGATATTCAGGGCGGCCACAAAACGGGTTATTACCTTGACCAGCGCGACAGCCGACTGGCGACCCGCCAGTACGTTGCCGACAAACGCGTCCTGAACTGTTTCTCCTATACTGGTGGCTTCGCCGTATCGGCACTGATGGGCGGCTGTGCTCAGGTGGTGAGCGTAGATACGTCACAGGAAGCGCTGGACGTGGCGAAACAGAACGTTGAACTGAACAAGCTGGATCTCAGCAAAGCGGAATTTGTCCGTGATGACGTGTTCAAACTGCTGCGCAAATACCGCGATCAGGGTGAGAAATTTGACGTGATCGTCATGGACCCGCCAAAGTTCGTGGAAAACAAAAGCCAGCTGATGGGGGCTTGTCGCGGCTATAAAGACATCAACATGCTGGCAATTCAGTTACTGAACCCTGGCGGGGTATTACTGACGTTCTCCTGCTCTGGCCTGATGACCACAGATTTATTTCAGAAAATCATCGCTGATGCCGCAATTGATGCGGGTCGTGATGTACAATTTATAGAGCAGTTCCGTCAGGCGGCCGATCATCCGGTGATCGCTACCTACCCGGAAGGGCTGTATCTGAAAGGGTTTGCCTGTCGCATCATGTAACTTGAAAAGAGGAATATTGCCCATACATACGGTATGAGTAATGTTTCCGGGGAGGTGACTATGATTGCCAGCAAATTCGGTATCGGCCAGCAGGTCCGCCACACCTTGCTTGGTTATTTGGGTGTGGTCGTGGATATCGACCCGGAATATTCCCTTGATGAACCGTCAGCAGATGAGCTGGCAGTTGACGCAGAGCTTCGCGCAGCACCCTGGTATCATGTGGTGATGGAAGGTGATGACGGACAGCCCGTTCATACCTACCTTGCCGAAGCGCAGCTAAGTAGCGAACTGCAGGACGAGCATCCGGAACAACCCACTATGGACGAGCTTGCTCAGACCATCCGCAAACAGTTACAGGCTCCAAGACTGCGAAATTAAAGGTGTAAAAAAGCCCGGCGAACGGGCTTTTTTTTTGTTACTTTGCCAGCCCCAGACGGGGAATATCGATCGCCGGACAGCGATCCATTACCACGTTTAACCCGGCATCCCGCGCCAGCACAGCCGCCTGCTCATTTATTACGCCCAGTTGCATCCACAGCGTTTTCGCGCCAATGGCAATCGCTTCCTGCGCCACGCCCCAGGCCGCCTCTGAGTTACGGAAGACATCCACCATATCCACTTTTTCAGGCACATCAGCCAGCGTCGCGTAACCCTGCTGGCCCAACAGCGTTTTACCCGCCACCTTTGGCGATACCGGGATCACGTGGTAGCCCTGATCCAGAAGGTATTTCATCACCCGGTAGCTTGGGCGATCGGGTTTGTCGCTCGCCCCCACCAGCGCGATAGTGCGTGTGGACGTCAAAATCTCGGCAATATCGTTCTCTTTCATACTCATCCTCCTGGCTTTTTTCAAAGTGTACGTCAAAGCCGTGTTCACAACCATTCATCCCATACAGATGTATGAGGGCAAAACGGTGGAATATGTCTATATGTTAGTAAACGTGATTATCGAAAAATTTAGATACATTATTACGAAGAAAGTATTTTCAACAGGAGCGCCCTATGAAAACCGGCATTGTCTCTGCTGTGATTGCGTTAGTCATGCCGGTTTGCGTCTTTGCGACCACACTACGACTCTCGACTGACATTGATCTGCTGGTACTCGATGGCAAAAAAGTATCCAGTTCACTTCTGCGTGGCGCAGACAGCATCGAACTCGACAACGGGCCGCATCAGGTGGTTTTTCGGGTCGAGAAAATGATCCGCCTTGCCAACCATGAACAACGGATGTACATCTCACCACCGCTGATTGTGAGCTTTAATACTCAGCGTATCAGTCAGGTAAATTTTAACCTCCCGCGCCTCGAAACCGAAAAAGAGGCCATCGCTTTTGATGCCGCGCCGCGAATTGCGCTCGTAGATGGCGACGCGATGCCCATTCCGGTGAAACTGGATATTCTGGCACTGACAAAAATGCCTAAAGGCACGGATTACGAAGCAGATACGGAGGTCTATAACAAAGCCGGTAAGCGCGCTTCGCTGCCGCAATTTGCCACGATGATGGCTGACGATAGCACGCTACTGTCTGGTGTATCAGAACTGGATGTGATCCCGCCCCAGTCGCAAACGCTCACCGAGCAGCGCCTGAAATTCTGGTTCCAGCAGGCCGATCCCGATACGCGAGCCCGCTTTCTGCAATGGGCGAAGCAACAACCTTCGTCATAAGCCACATTTTTTTGTCCTTTCTCTTGCAGCATCAGGCAGTTCCCGTCATCGTGTAGCCAGGTAACCTGACGGATAAGATTATGGAACTGACAACACGCACGCTTCCTGCACGCAAACACATTGCTCTGGTTGCGCACGATCACTGTAAACAAATGCTGCTTAACTGGGTTCGCCGCCATCAACCGTTGCTGGCAAATCACGCCCTCTCAGCTACGGGGACAACCGGCAACCTGATCCAACGCGAAACGGGTCTGGAAGTGAATGCCATGCTGAGCGGCCCGATGGGCGGCGATCAGCAGGTGGGCGCACAGATTTCGGAAGGAAAAATTGATGTACTGATTTTCTTCTGGGACCCGCTGAATGCGGTGCCACATGATCCCGATGTTAAAGCGCTGCTGCGCCTTGCGACGGTGTGGAATATCCCGGTAGCCACAAATCTGTCGACGGCGGATTTCATCATTGAATCACCGCAGTTCAACTCTCCGGTTGAGATCCTGATCCCGGATTATCAACGTTATCTTTCCGAGAGACTGAAGTAGCTCTTTGCCCGGCGGCGCTACGCTTGCGGGGGCCTACGGTTTTTGCAGGCCGGGTCAGGCGTAGCGCCGCCCGGCAATCCAGCTACGGTTTCCTCGCCACCGGCACGTCAATACTCTTCAGTATATCGACAAATACCGACGGCTCGTCTTTATTGAACAGCAGCCACACGCGATGGCGCGCGCGGGTTATCGCCACATACAGCAGACGCCGTTCTTCTGCATCCGGGAAATCTTCCGGTACTGGCAGCAGCGCCTGCTCCATTACCGACTCACGTGCCGGAGCCGGAAAACCATCACTTCCCTCTTTCAGCCCGACCACAATCACGTAGTCAGCCTGCTGGCCTTTGCTGGCATGGATAGTCATAAAATCAAGCTGTAGCGTTGGCCAGCGAGTGGCCGACTTTTCCAGCACCGTCGGTTTAAGATGGTGATAACGCGCCAGCACCAGAATCCGTTCATCGGGCTTTGCATACCCGCTCAGTTTATCCAGAAGCGGCTCAAGCTGATCGTCCGCCAGCAGCGTGACCGCTTTCTTATCTCCCGGTCTCAGGCTGTTGAGCGGTTTCGCCAGTTGATGCGGGTTTTGCTGAATAAAACGGTTTGCGATTTCGCCAATTCGTGAATTGAAACGGTAGGTAGTATCCAGATCGCTGCGATCGCCCTCGCCAAAATGGTGGTGAAATGCAGTTGTGAGCGAGAGCTGCGCCCCGCTGAAGCGATAGATAGCCTGCCAGTCATCCCCCACGGCAAACAGAGACGTATGTTTGTTCTGCGCCCGCAACGCCGAGAGCAATGCGGCACGCTGAGGCGAGATATCCTGGAACTCATCCACAAGGATATGCTTCCACGGACTGACAAAGCGTCCTTTCTCCAGAATGATAATGGCCTGATGAATAAGACCGGAAAAATCGACGGCATTTTCCTCTTTCAGGGCCGATTTCCAGGCTTTCAGCAGCGGTGCCATTAATTTGACGCGCTTTGAAAACACGGCGCGGATCGCTTCCGGCGCGCTGTCGATCATCTCTGCCTGAGAGCCGCCGTGCATGCGCATCAGGCTCACCCAACGGTCAAGTCGCGCACCCAGGCGTCGCGCCAGCTTTTCATCCTGCCAGAAACTGCCTTCCGGCACTTCCCAGTTCAGTTCCTCCTCCAGCCACTGACGCCACCCTTTGGCCTGCGCTTTTTTCTCGCTGCACTGCTGACGCCACGTCTTAATAAACAGCGCCTGACGAGCCTGGGTGTCATTTTCCAGTTTACTGATGGACGGCACTTTCTTACTCCCCTGCTGAATAATATGCAGTGCGAGGGCGTGGAAGGTGCGCGCCGTAATATCCTGAGTATGCAGGCGCTGCCGGATTCGCTCGTCCATCTCCTGCGCAGCTTTGCGGCCAAAGGCCAACAGGAGGATTTGGTCAGCTACGGCTTCACCGGTTGTCAGAAGCCAGCCTGCACGCGCCACCAGCACGGAGGTTTTACCGCTGCCTGCGCCCGCCAGCACCAGTAGCGACGGTTCACCGTTGACAACGGCACGCGCCTGAGCCGGGTTGAGCGGCGACGATTCGACGGTGCTGAAGAAATCGGCATATTCCGCAAGCATGGCATCGGTCCAGGCCTGGTTATGCGCCAGTCTGCTTTTATCAATATCGCTGAGCCAGGCCTGACACTGACGCCACGCATCACGGCAGTTTTCAAACTCATTAAGACGGGAGACGGGGAACGGCAGCGCGGTTAGCGCCTGTGTTATCTTTTCCTGCAACCCGGCGGTTTGCTGGCGCGTCAGCCACTTTTGCTGCGCGTTACTTCGGGCGATATCGTCAAGCACCTGCTGCAGCACCTGTGCCGCAATCACACTCATGTCATGGCTCCACTGTTGCCAGAGCGTGTTCAGATGATGGTGAAAACGTTGTGTTTCTGCCCACTCAGTACCGTGCAGACGTACCACTTTATCGGCTGGCAGGACGAACTCCAGTTCCCCCCACACCAGCCCGCGTTTGCAATGAATGGCCAGAAGTTGATTAAACGGAATGAGATATTCATGACGCTCACCGGAGACTTTCACTCCCGCATTGAGAAGGACAACCTTGTCGTAAGGGTGCTGCGCCAGGCGTTTGCCCATTGAAGTTGCTTTCAGTTCCATATCCAGCCAGACCCACAAAGAGATAATTTGTCTGACAGTTTAACTGCCAGTTTTAAGGTGCTCCAGCCTAAAAAAACGTTACAATCACTCAGCGTTAGTCTTATCGAAAGGAAATGAGGGTTTATGCGTACCGTTCTGAATGTTTTGAATTTTGTCCTTGGCGGTTTTGCCACCACCCTTTCCTGGCTTTTTGCCACCCTGGTGAGCATCGTGCTCATTTTCACCCTGCCGCTGACCCGCTCCTGCTGGGAAATCACCAAACTCTCACTGATTCCCTTCGGCAATGAAGCTGTCCATGTTGATGAACTGAACCCGGACGGGAAAAATGCCCTGATGAATACCGGTGGTACTCTGCTGAACGTTCTGTGGCTGATTTTCTTCGGCTGGTGGCTGTGCCTGATGCACATCGTTGCCGGCATTGCACAGTGCATTACGATTATTGGCATTCCGGTTGGGATCGCTAATTTTAAAATTGCCGCCATTGCCCTGTGGCCGGTTGGACGCAGAGTCGTCCCGGTAGAAGTGGCGCAAGCCGCACGTGAAGCCAACGCTCGTCGCCGTTTTCAGTGAATAAGGACAGGCCGCGCTCATGCTAAGCCCACTGCTTCGCCGTTACACCTGGAACAGTAACTGGCTCTATAACGTCAGGATTTTTATTGCCCTCTGCGGCACGGTTGCCCTGCCGTGGTGGCTGGATGATGTAAAACTGACTATCCCGCTGACCCTTGGCGTGGTAGCCGGGGCGCTTGCCGATCTTGATGACCGTCTGGCCGGACGTTTGCGTAACCTGGTCATCACTCTGGTCTGTTTCTTTATAGCCTCAGCGTCCGTTGAGTTGCTGTTCCCCTGGCCCTGGCTTTTTGCGCTGGGGCTTACGCTTTCAACCAGCGGGTTTATTCTGCTTGGCGGGCTTGGGCAGCGCTACGCCACCATCGCGTTTGGTGCCCTGCTGATTGCTATCTATACCATGCTCGGTGTCTCTCTTTACGATCAGTGGTATCAGCAACCCGTTCTGCTGTTGGTGGGGGCGATCTGGTATAACCTGCTGACCCTGACCGGACACCTTATTTTTCCGGTTCGGGCGCTGCAGGATAACCTCGCGCGCAGTTACGAGCAGCTGGCTCAGTATCTTGAATTAAAGTCACGTTTGTTTGACCCGGATATTGAAGAGGAGAGCCAGGCACCGCTTTACGATCTGGCGCTGGCGAACGGCCAACTGGTGGCAATGCTTAACCAGACAAAAGCCTCGCTGCTTACTCGTCTGCGCGGCGATCGGGGTCAGCGTGGCACCCGAAGAACACTGCATTACTATTTTGCCGCCCAGGATATTCATGAACGTGCCAGTTCATCGCATGTCCAGTATGCAGCCCTGCGCGAGAAGTTCCGCTATAGCGACGTCATGTTCCGTTTCCAGCGCTTACTGTCGATGCAATCTCAGGCCTGTCAGCAGCTGGCGCGCTCAATCCTGTTGCGTACACCGTACCAGCATGACCCACGTTTTGAGCACGCTTTCAGCCACCTTGATGCAGCCCTCGATCGCGTTCAGGCGAGTGGGACATCACCAGAGCACATCAAAGCGCTGGGATTCCTGCTCAATAATCTGCGTGCGATTGATGCCCAACTGGCAACCATTGAATCCGAACAGGCAATGGCGATGCCACGCAGCGACACGGAGAACCAGCTTGCGGACGACAGTCTGCACGGCGTTAGCGATATATGGCTGCGCCTGAGCCGCCACTTTACGCCAGAATCGGCGCTCTTTCGCCATGCGGTGCGGATGTCACTGGTACTGTGCGTAGGCTATGCCTTTATTCAGATAACCGGCTTGCAGCACGGTTACTGGATCTTACTGACCAGCCTGTTTGTCTGCCAGCCCAACTACAACGCCACCCGCCACCGCCTTGCGCTGCGTATTATCGGCACGCTGGTGGGCGTCGCTATCGGGCTACCGGTGCTGTGGTTCGTGCCCTCGGTTGAAGGACAGCTTATTCTCATCGTCATCACCGGCGTGTTGTTCTTTGCCTTTCGTAATGTGCAGTACGCACATGCCACCATGTTTATCACGCTGTTGGTTCTGCTGTGCTTTAACCTGTTGGGTGAAGGGTTTGAAGTCGCCCTGCCCCGCGTGATCGATACGCTGATCGGCTGTGCTATTGCCTGGGCGGCAGTGAGCTTTATCTGGCCTGACTGGCGTTTTCGCAATTTGCCGCGCGTGACAGACAGAGCAATGAATGCAAACTGTCGCTACCTGGATGCCATTCTTGAGCAGTATCACCAGGGCCGCGATAACCGCCTGGCCTACCGTATCGCCCGTCGCGATGCGCATAACAGCGATGCTGAACTCGCGTCAGTAGTTTCAAATATGTCCACAGAGCCGCGCGCGACTGCAGAGATACGTGAAACCGCGTTTCGCCTGCTCTGCCTGAACCATACGTTTACCAGCTATATCTCTACGCTGGGTGCCCATCGCGAGAAACTGACCAATCCGGGTATCTTGTCCCTTCTCGATGACGCCGTCTGCTACGTCGATGACGCCCTTCATCATCGGCCTGCCGATGAACCCCGTGTGCAGCAGTCGCTGGACGACCTGACTCAGCGTATTGCGCATCTCGATCCAGGCTCCGACAGCAAAGCTCCACTGGTCCTTCAGCAAATCGGCCTGCTTATTGCTCTGCTGCCGGAAATTTGCCGACTACAACAGCAGATCGCTACCTGGCGGAATGACTCTCCTGAGCCTCAGGCAGTGCATTAAACCATTCCGTTAGCTCCCGGCGAATGTCCGCCGGGAGCGCCGCTTCGTGCATTCCCTCAATTGCCCCTTCAAGCGCAAACAGCACCTTAATGCTCAGCCCCTTATTTTTTGATCGTATTTTCAGCCAGCTCGTTTTTGCGCCCAGTTCCCGTAACGTCTCTTCATTTGTTATACCCGCTTCACAGAGCAGAACTTCAATCTGAAATGTCAGGTTCGGCAGATCTTTAAGCCGATTCCGCTGGTGACGCTGATACCGCTCTTTTCTGGCCGCATCAAGTGCAGACGATGAAAGTTTGAGCAGCTCATCCCTGTTCTGCCAAAGCCCGTCATCCACGCGGTAATAGTTAAGAAGGACAGGACGGCCCCGCTTCATTAACGTCAAAAATGAAGAGGCGTGTTTTACACAGTATTTTGCGCTCTCTTCACAGGCCCGAAGATAGAGCTCCCCGTCCGACACCATGGCGAAAACCGCATCATCCACCGCAAGGGTATATCCTCCAAAAAGCGCGCGATGATGAATTTCCCCTAATGGAGAAAGGTATTCCTGCGATTTATAAATCCGATCATAAGATATCTTTTTCATGATATTTCCCTTCAAAATCATAAAGTAACAACATATTTTCTTACTAGCGGATCCGTTAGCAGGAAAATAGGCAACTTATTGCCTGTGAGCAAGATGATTTTTCGAGGCACGCCATTAATGAGTGAAATTTGCGAGTCGCTTTCCGAAAATGAGGTTGATCTTTATGCATACAGGGGTTACTGTATATCCATACAGTAACTACAGGGCTGGAATGAATATGTACACTTCAGGCTATGCAAATCGCTCAATCTCTCTTTCTTCTACCGCTGACACTGTCGCGCAGAAATCTGTCGGGCGCGTTTCAACCGGGCTTATTAGTGAAGTGGTTTATCGTGAAGACCAGCCCCTGTTGACACAACTCTTATTACTGCCACTATTACAGCAGCTTGGCCAACAGTCCCGTTGGCAGCTTTGGCTGACGCCACAGCAAAAATTGAGCCGTGAATGGCTTCTCTCCGCAGGGCTGCCGCTGGCAAAGGTGATGCAGATTAACCAACTCCCGCCCTGCGATACGGTTGAGTCAATGATCCGCGCATTACGCACCGGAAATTACAGTGTGGTGATTGGTTGGTTATCGGATGAGCTGACGGAAGAAGAGCATTATCGGCTCACGGAAGCGGCAGAAGAGGGAAATGCGATCGGGTTTATTATGCGACCTGTCCGGGCAGATTCTCACCGCAAAGGACAACTTTCCGGGCTAAAAATTCACTCTAATTTGTATCACTAAGCCATTTTAAGAGTTTTCCTGGAATTTTTTTTGACCTCAGGATTGGAAAAAAGTTCCAGGTGACAAAACTGCGGCAAGGCTTGTCTGGAGCGGTTCTTCTTAATTTTACTGCACAAAATTCGTTCTAAAAATGTTAAATATTAGGTATACGGAACTTTTTTTTTCATATGCCTGACGGACTTCACACTTGTAAGTTTTCAGCTACGTTGTAGACTTTACATCGCCAGGGGTGCTCGGCCTAAGCCGAAGATATCGGTAGAGTTATAGTTGACCACGCCCCCCGGTGAAGGATTTAACCGTGATTTCTCTGTTGAGATTTACATGGCGAATTTTGGATGATAACGAGGCGCAAAAAATGAAAAAGACAGCTATCGCGATTGCAGTGGCACTGGCTGGCTTCGCTACCGTAGCGCAGGCCGCTCCGAAAGATAATACCTGGTATGCAGGTGGTAAACTGGGCTGGTCTCAGTTCCATGACACTGGCTGGTACAACAGCGCTAACAACAACGACGGCCCTACTCCTGAGAGCCCGCTCGGTGCAGGCGCGTTCGGTGGCTATCAGGTTAACCCGTATGTTGGTTTTGAAATGGGTTACGACTGGTTAGGTCGTATGCCATACAAAGGCGACACCGTTAATGGCGCTTTCAAAGCTCAAGGCGTACAGCTGACCGCTAAACTGGGTTACCCAGTAACTGACGATCTGGACGTGTACACCCGTCTGGGCGGCATGGTATGGCGTGCTGACTCCAGCAACAGCGTTGCTGGCGACGACCACGACACGGGCGTTTCCCCAGTATTCGCTGGTGGCGTTGAATGGGCAATGACCCGTGACATCGCTACCCGTCTGGAATACCAGTGGGTTAACAACATCGGCGACGGCAACACCGTTGGTGTTCGTCCAGACAACGGCATGCTGAGCGTAGGTGTTTCCTACCGTTTCGGTCAGCAGGAAGAAGCTGCGCCAATCGCGCCAGCTCCGGCTCCAGCACCAGAAGTACAGACCAAGCACTTCACTCTGAAGTCTGACGTTCTGTTCAACTTCAACAAAGCGACGCTGAAACCAGAAGGTCAGCAGGCACTGGATCAGCTGTACACCCAGCTGAGCAACCTGGACCCTAAAGATGGTTCCGTAGTAGTTCTGGGCTTCACCGACCGTATCGGTTCTGACGCTTACAACCAGGGTCTGTCTGAGAAACGTGCTCAGTCCGTTGT
>OJJJ01000288.1_pt1 | contig 29251 bp, 23 predicted proteins | sample 1596311 | NCBI WGS metagenome assembly OJJJ01 (sample SAMEA4350140, study PRJEB24818) | metagenome | biome: human; feature: gut; material: faeces | place: Denmark | collected 2013-09 | reverse complement strand
TTGCCTGGCGGCTGTAGCGCGGTGGTCCCACCTGACCCCATGCCGAACTCAGAAGTGAAACGCCGTAGCGCCGATGGTAGTGTGGGGTCTCCCCATGCGAGAGTAGGGAACTGCCAGGCATCAAATTGCAGTAAACCGGGATGAAAAATCCGGGTAGTGACAAAGAAATTCGGTGGAGCGGTAGTTCAGTTGGTTAGAATACCTGCCTGTCACGCAGGGGGTCGCGGGTTCGAGTCCCGTCCGTTCCGCCACTTATTAGAAAATTAAGCCTGCTACCTTAGCAGGCTTAATGATAAGAAATATAGGGGCGTAGCTCAGTTGGTAGAGCACCGGTCTCCAAAACCGGGTGTCGCGAGTTCGAGTCTCTCCGCCCCTGCCAGAAACAATCCTTAGCATTTTTGCTAAGGATTTTTTTTACCTGAAAATCACGCCACCTTCATACTGTTTATTTCCTGTTTCCGGCATCCTTGCCAGCGTCCATTTTAATCATCCAGAATATTCGTTTTCAGCAGATCGCAGATAAGCGTATGTTTATCGCTATTTTGCAGCCAGACCGCATATAACGGACGTGAAAGTGTCGTGCTGTCAGAAACTATATGGAGATCGCTTTTTGTTTTCGCCCAACACACGGGAAGCCAACTAAAACCCTTCAGTACAGGAAGTTGCTGTCTTGCTAGCTCAGCAGAACTGGTGGTTAGCACTGGTACTTCGTCGCCGGCAACTAATCCCGCTTCGTGTTGTTGAAAATCAGGTCCCCACTCCAGACGCAGATAATTCAGTTCATCTTTTGTTTGTGATGGAGCGCTGCAATAGAGCGCCAACGTGAAATACCCCAGTAGTTGACTGCTAAATTCGTCCATTTTTGGGGATTCAGTAGTAATCAGCAGATCAAGCTGTCGTTCATGGAGTTGCTTTACTAGCGACTGGCGCTGCGCGATCCTGGCTTCAAACTGCAGGCTGGTTTGCGGCACCTGCGACTGATATAAACGACCCAGCCAGCCATTGAGCATGCATTCCCAAAGGGAAGCGCTGGCACCGATAGAGAACTCATTATGGCGTGAGGTATTTGCGACCTCCTTACGTGCTGCTTGCCACGTATTCATCAGCGTTTCAGCATATGGCAATAATTTTTCACCCGCAGCGGTTAAACGGATATTGTTTCTGTGTCGGGTGAAGAGGTTCACACCCAGTTGATTTTCCAGTTGTCTGATGCGAAAACTGACCGCCGATTGGGTCAAATAGAGCGCTTCAGCTGCCCGGCCAAAGTGGCGCGTTCGGCTAACTTCCAGGAAAGTCTTTAACAATTCCGTATCCACAACTCACTCCATAAAATTATTTGTCGTTATGATTTAAATCTTTTGTTTGACGCTCTGTCAAGCGTAACTAATACTCCGCGCCATAAATAGCTCGGCCAAAGAATTAGGAGCGTGCAGGATGGCGGAAAGCTTTACGACGACTAATCGATATTTCGACAATAAATATTATCCCCGCGGATTCTCCCGTCATGGTGATTTCACCATTAAAGAGGCACAGCTGCTTGAGCGTCACGGTTATGCCTTTAATGAGCTGGATCTGGGCAAGCGTGAGCCGGTAACTGAAGAAGAGAAGTTGTTTGTGGCGGTATGCCGTGGTGAACGTGAGCCGGTTACCGAAGCGGAACGTGTGTGGTCTAAATACATGACGCGTATTAAGCGCCCAAAACGTTTCCACACGCTGTCTGGCGGCAAACCTCAGGTGGAAGGTGCAGAAGATTACACCGAGTCAGAGGATTAATAAAAAAAGGGCGAAAGCCCTTTTTTTATGCCAGTAGTTTCTGTAAATGGATTAACAACCTGTCTATTGCCCGATAGCCAACGGCTTCCTGTAAATGTTGACGGGTGATCTGGTCACATTGCTCAATATCCGCAATTGTGCGAGCGACCTTTATCAAGCGCAGCCATGCGCGGATGGACAATCCAAGATGTGCTAACGTTTCCTCCAGCCAGCGTGCGTCATCCCTGTGTAAGACGCAGAATTGATGTATATCCTGGCTGCCCAGATGCGCATTTAACTTATTTTGCCGCTGATACTGGCGCTCACGCGCGGCCATAACCCGTTTCTTCACCGTCTCACTGTCTTCTCCCTTTGCTGCTCGCTGACTGAGTATACCGGGCGGTGGAAGGGGTATTTCGAGGGACAAATCGAAGCGGTCGAGAAAAGGGCCAGATAAGCGATTGAGGTAACGTAGCGTTTGCTCTGGGGTACAACGGTTGTGGTTTCCCTGATAGTGCCCTGTTGGGCTTGGATTCATTGCTGCTATCAATTGAAAGCGTGCCGGGTAGGTTATTTTTGCCCGGGTGCGTGATAAATGAATCTGTCCGGATTCAATAGGCTCACGCAGGGCATCCAGCGTACGGCGTTCAAACTCGGGCAATTCATCCAGAAATAATATGCCGTTATGTGCCAGAGAAATCTCACCCGGTGCCGGTATCGATCCTCCTCCTACCATTGCGGTTAAGGACGCGCTGTGATGGGGTGAGCGAAAGGGACGTTGCTTCCACTGTTTTTGTATGGTGTCGGAATTGACCAGGCTGAGAATTGCCGCGCTTTCCAGAGCCTCATCATTACTTAACGGTGGTAACAATCCGCGAAGGCGACTGGCAAGCATCGTTTTTCCCGTACCCGGCGGGCCGATGAGCAAGAGATTGTGGCCGCCTGCAGCGGTAATCTCCAGCCCTCGCTTGCCCTGTTCCTGGCCGATGACGTCGCTGAGGTCATCAGATGAGCCTGCAGGTGGCATCTCTACGCAAACAGGCCTTTCTAATTCATGCTTACCTTCGAGAAATGCGCACACGGCTTGCAGGTGATCGGCAATCAGGCAGCCCTCGCCGTGTATTAGCCCCACTTCTGCAGCGTTCTCTTTTGCGACAATAATTCGCCTACCTGCGCGAATTGCTTCAGTTGCGCTGGATATTGCTCCGGGAACGCCACGTAGAGCGCCTGTAAGCGCTAGTTCACCGACTAACTCATAAGTATCGAGATTATGTGTTGTAAGCTGCTCTGATGCAGCCAGAAGCGCAATGGCGATAGGTAAATCATATCTCCCTCCTTCTTTAGGCAGATCTGCCGGGGCAAGGTTGATGGTTATCTTCTTGGCCGGAAATTCATACCCGCTATTAATAATCGCACTGCGAACTCGATCTCGAGCCTCTTTCACGGTGGTTTCGGGTAGTCCAACCATGGTTAAACCGGGCAAGCCATTACTAATATGGACTTCAATAGTAATGGGTGGTGCATTGACGCCTAATGCGGCGCGCGTGTGGACTATCGACAGTGACATAACCCCTCCTGATGCAGGTATTATGTCTTAATAGATGGCGACGATATCTTGCTTGATTGATACTTTTAGATGCTGATTCATGTATTTTTATGCAAGGGCTAATGTTTTACGTAACCTCTGGAACAATGCTCACAAGCGCCGCTCAAAGTGCCGCCTGCAGAGGGAACACATGATCGTGTTTACTGAATAACGTGAAATATTTTCATTTTCTATTTTTTGTATAAAAAACAACGCGATTTATAGAAACCGTTAACCGTGTCAGAAAAATGAATGCAGAAATATCTTGTGCCATAGTGAAACTCTATGGTAACTCTTTAGGTATTCCTTCGAACAAGATGCAAGAAAATACAAAAATGACAGCCCTTCTACGAGTGATTAGCCTGGTCGTGATTAGCGTGGTGGTGATTATTATCCCACCGTGCGGGGCTGCACTTGGACGAGGAAAGGCTTAAAAAACAAGCCTTAACGAACTAAGACCCCCGCACCGAAAGGTTCGGGGGTTTTTTTTGACCTTAAAAACTTAAACGAGGAGCAGAAAGTGAATACTAGCATAAAACTCTGTTTCTCAAGATTTACGGCGGGGATGTAACTATGAATGGGGCACAGTGGGTGGTACATGCGTTGCGTGCACAAGGGGTGAAAACCGTCTTTGGCTATCCCGGTGGCGCAATTATGCCGGTTTACGATGCGTTGTATGACGGCGGCGTAGAACATCTGTTGTGTCGACACGAGCAGGGGGCGGCGATGGCGGCGATTGGCTATGCCCGCTCAACCGGTAAAACCGGTGTCTGTATCGCGACTTCCGGTCCTGGTGCAACCAACCTGATCACCGGCCTGGCAGATGCGCTGTTAGATTCCGTTCCCGTTGTGGCGATCACTGGTCAAGTCTCTTCCCCGTTTATCGGCACCGATGCGTTCCAGGAAGTGGATGTACTCGGCATGTCGCTGTCATGTACCAAACATAGTTTCCTGGTGCAGTCGCTGGAAGAGCTGCCGCGTATCATGGCCGAGGCCTTCGACGTGGCGAACTCTGGTCGTCCGGGTCCGGTTCTGGTTGATATCCCGAAAGACATTCAGTTAGCCAGCGGTACGCTGGAACCCTATTTCACCACCGTCGAAAACGCTGTTGCTTTCCCTCATGCTGAGGTTGAACAAGCCCGCAAGATGTTGGCGAAGGCACAGAAACCCGTACTGTACGTAGGTGGTGGCGTAGGGATGGCGCAGGCAGTTCCAGCGCTGCGTGAGTTTATTGCCGCAACGCATGTGCCGGTGGTTTGTACGTTGAAAGGCCTTGGCACTGTGGATGCAGATTACCCGTACTATCTGGGTATGCTGGGCATGCATGGCACCAAAGCGGCAAACTTTGCGGTGCAGGAGTGCGATTTGCTGATCGCCGTCGGTGCGCGTTTTGATGACCGGGTGACTGGCAAGCTGAACACTTTCGCCCCTAATGCCAGCGTGATCCACATGGATATCGATCCGGCCGAGATGAACAAACTGCGCCTGGCACACGTTGCGCTGCAAGGCGATTTAAATACGCTGTTACCCGCATTACAACAACCGCTGGCCATCAATGAATGGTGCCAGTATGCCGCCGAAATGCGTGCAGAACATGCCTGGCGCTATGATCATCCGGGGGAGGCTATTTACGCTCCGCTGTTGTTAAAACAGCTGTCCGAAAGGAAACATAAGGATAGCGTGGTGACGACGGATGTTGGTCAGCATCAGATGTGGTCAGCACAACACATGACCTACACTCGCCCGGAGAACTTCATCACCTCCAGCGGCCTGGGGACGATGGGCTTTGGCTTACCTGCAGCAGTGGGGGCGCAGGTGGCCCGTCCGAATGATACGGTCATCTGTATCTCCGGTGACGGCTCCTTCATGATGAATGTGCAGGAGCTGGGCACCGTGAAACGCAAGCAGTTGCCGCTGAAAATCGTCTTACTCGACAACCAGCGGTTAGGCATGGTGCGACAATGGCAGCAGCTGTTTTTCCAGGAACGCTATAGCGAAACTACCCTGACCGATAATCCCGATTTCCTTATGTTGGCCGGCGCCTTCGGCATCCCAGGCCAACACATCACCCGTAAAGACCAGGTTGAAGCGGCTCTCGACACCATGCTGAACAGTAATGGGCCATACCTGCTTCATGTCTCAATCGACGAACTTGAGAATGTCTGGCCTCTGGTACCTCCTGGTGCCAGTAACTCAGAAATGCTGGAGAAATCATCATGATGCAACATCAGGTCGCCGTTGAGGCTCGTTTCAATCCGGAAACGTTAGAACGTGTTTTGCGCGTGGTACGCCATCGTGGTTTTCAGGTGTGCTCCATGAATATGAATGCTGCCAGCGATGCGCAGAATATAAATATTGAATTGACCGTTGCCAGCCCACGGTCGGTCGACTTACTGTTTAGTCAGTTAAGTAAACTGGTCGATGTTGCACATGTTGCTATCTGCCAGAGCACAACCACATCACAACAAATTCGCGCCTGAGCGCAAAAGGAAGAGAAATGACGACGAAAAAAGCTGATTTCATTTGGTCTAATGGCGAGATGATTCGTTGGGAAGACGCGAAGGTTCACGTGATGTCCCATGCGCTGCACTACGGTACATCAGTATTTGAAGGTATCCGTTGCTATGATTCTCACAAAGGGCCGGTGGTGTTCCGTCATCGCGAGCACATGCAGCGTCTGCGTGATTCAGCCAAAATTTATCGTTTTCCGGTTTCTCAGAGCGTTGATGAGTTGATGGAAGCTTGCCGTGCGGTGATCCGTAAAAATAACCTGACCAGTGCGTACATCCGCCCGCTGGTGTTTGTTGGCGATGTCGGCATGGGCGTTAACCCACCGGCGGGATACACCACGGATGTGATCATTGCTGCGTTCCCGTGGGGGGCTTACCTGGGTGCTGATGCCCTGGATCAGGGGATCGACGCGATGGTTTCTTCCTGGAACCGTGTCGCACCCAACACCATTCCTACCGCCGCCAAGGCGGGTGGTAACTACCTGTCTTCACTGCTGGTGGGTAGCGAAGCGCGTCGTCATGGTTATCAGGAAGGTATTGCGCTGGATGTGAACGGCTACATCTCCGAAGGCGCGGGTGAAAACCTGTTTGAAGTTAAAGACGGCATTCTGTTTACTCCACCGTTTACCTCTTCCGCGCTGCCGGGCATCACACGTGATGCGATTATCAAACTGGCGAAAGACCTCGATATCGAAGTGCGTGAACAGGTGCTGTCTCGTGAGTCGCTGTACCTGGCCGATGAAGTGTTCATGTCCGGTACGGCGGCAGAAATTACCCCGGTGCGCAGCGTTGACGGTATCCAGGTGGGTGAAGGCCGTTGTGGCCCGGTCACCAAGCGCATTCAGCAGGCCTTCTTTGGCCTCTTCACCGGTGAAACGGAAGATAAATACGGCTGGTTGGATCAGGTTAATCACTAAGTATAAATTTGGGACGGCACGCACCGTCCCATTTAAATAGTCAGACGGGAGTAAATAAAGCATGCCTAAGTATCGTTCCGCCACAACAACACATGGCCGCAATATGGCGGGAGCCCGCGCGCTGTGGCGCGCCACCGGGATGACTGACGATGACTTCGGTAAGCCGATTATCGCCGTCGTAAACTCGTTTACCCAGTTTGTGCCGGGCCACGTGCATCTGCGCGATCTCGGTAAGCTGGTTGCCGAACAGATCGAAGCCTCCGGCGGCGTAGCCAAAGAGTTTAATACTATCGCCGTGGATGACGGTATCGCCATGGGCCACGGGGGCATGCTGTATTCCCTGCCGTCACGTGAGCTGATCGCCGATTCGGTGGAGTACATGGTGAACGCCCACTGCGCCGATGCGATGGTCTGTATCTCTAACTGCGACAAAATTACCCCGGGGATGTTAATGGCTTCCCTGCGCCTGAACATCCCGGTGATCTTTGTGTCCGGCGGCCCGATGGAAGCCGGTAAAACCAAACTCTCAGATCAGATAATCAAACTCGATCTGGTGGATGCGATGATTCAGGGTGCGGACCCGAAAGTCTCTGATTCGCAAAGCGATCAGATTGAGCGCTCCGCCTGTCCGACCTGTGGTTCCTGTTCGGGGATGTTCACCGCTAACTCGATGAACTGTCTGACCGAAGCGCTGGGCCTGTCGCAGCCGGGTAACGGTTCGCTGTTGGCCACCCACGCCGATCGTAAACAGCTGTTCCTCAATGCGGGTTCACGTATCGTTGAGCTGACCAAACGCTATTACGAACAGAATGATGATTCTGCGCTGCCGCGCAATATTGCCAACAAGGCGGCGTTTGAAAATGCCATGACCCTGGATATCGCCATGGGGGGGTCGACGAACACCGTTCTGCACCTGCTGGCGGCTGCACAGGAAGCTGAAATCGACTTCACCATGAGTGATATCGACAAGCTGTCCCGCAAAGTGCCGCAGCTGTGTAAAGTCGCGCCGAGCACCCAGAAATACCATATGGAAGATGTTCACCGCGCGGGCGGTGTGCTGGGGATTTTAGGCGAGTTGGATCGTGCCGAGTTATTGAATCGCGATGTGAAAAACGTGCTGGGGTTGACCCTGCCGCAAACCCTGGATCGCTATGATGTCATGCTGACCCAGGATGAGGCGGTGAAAAACATGTTCCGCGCCGGCCCGGCGGGCGTTCGTACCACCCAGGCGTTCTCGCAGGATTGTCGCTGGGACACGCTGGATGACGATCGCGCTGAAGGCTGTATCCGCTCGCTGGAACACGCTTACAGCAAAGACGGCGGTCTGGCGGTACTGTACGGTAACTTTGCGGAAAACGGCTGTATCGTGAAAACTGCAGGCGTGGATGACAGCATCCTGAAATTCACCGGCCCGGCGAAAGTCTACGAAAGTCAGGATGATGCCGTTGAAGCTATCCTCGGTGGCAAAGTGGTGGCGGGTGATGTGGTGGTGATTCGCTACGAAGGGCCGAAAGGCGGGCCGGGCATGCAGGAAATGCTCTACCCAACCACCTTCCTGAAATCCATGGGGCTGGGTAAAGCCTGTGCCTTGATCACCGACGGTCGTTTCTCCGGTGGGACGTCAGGTCTGTCTATCGGTCACGTGTCTCCGGAAGCGGCGAGCGGCGGTAACATCGCGATTATTGAAGATGGCGACAGGATTGCGATTGATATCCCGAATCGTGGCATTCAGCTGTTGTTGAGCGATGCGGAGATCGCGGCCCGTCGTGAAGCGCAGGATGCTCGCGGTGACAAAGCCTGGACGCCAAAAGATCGCCAGCGTCAGGTCTCCTTCGCGCTGCGTGCCTATGCCAGCCTGGCAACCAGCGCTGACAAAGGCGCGGTGCGCGATAAATCGAAGCTGGGGGGCTAATACTATGGCTGATTCACAACCCCTGTCCGGCTCCCCTGAGGGGGCAGAATATCTCAGGGCGGTGCTGCGTGCGCCGGTCTATGAAGCGGTGCAGGTTACGCCGCTGCAAAAAATGGAAAAACTCTCTTCGCGCCTCGATAACGTGGTCCTGGTGAAGCGCGAAGACCGACAGCCGGTACACAGTTTCAAGCTGCGCGGGGCCTACGCGATGATGGCGGGCCTGACTGAAGCGCAAAAAGCGCAGGGCGTGATCACCGCGTCGGCAGGAAACCATGCTCAGGGCGTGGCCTTCTCCTCTGCGCGCCTTGGGGTGAAGGCGCTGATCGTCATGCCAACGGCTACCGCGGATATCAAAGTCGATGCCGTTCGCAGTTTCGGTGGCGAAGTGCTGCTGCACGGTGCCAATTTTGATGAAGCGAAAGCCAAAGCGATTGAACTGGCACAGCAACAAGGTTTCACCTGGGTTCCGCCATTCGATCACCCGATGGTGATTGCCGGGCAGGGCACACTGGCGCTTGAGCTGCTGCAGCAGGATGCGCATCTCGATCGGATATTTGTTCCGGTTGGCGGCGGCGGTCTGGCGGCGGGTGTGGCGGTGCTGATTAAACAGCTGATGCCACAAATCAAAGTTATTGCCGTGGAAGCCGAAGACTCAGCCTGCCTGAAGGCGGCACTGGATGCGGGCCACCCGGTCGATCTGCCGCGCGTAGGCCTGTTTGCTGAAGGCGTGGCGGTGAAACGCATCGGTGATGAAACCTTCCGCCTGTGTCAGGAATACCTCGACGACATTATCACCGTTGATAGCGATGCAATCTGCGCGGCGATGAAAGACTTGTTCGAAGACGTGCGTGCGGTGGCGGAGCCGTCTGGCGCACTGGCGCTGGCGGGGATGAAAAAATACATCGCCCAGCACAATATTCGTGGTGAACGTCTGGCGCACGTGCTGTCCGGTGCCAACGTCAATTTCCACGGCCTGCGCTATGTGTCTGAACGCTGCGAGCTGGGTGAACAACGTGAAGCGCTGCTGGCGGTGACCATCCCGGAAGAAAAGGGGAGTTTCCTGAAATTCTGCCAGCTGTTGGGTGGACGTTCGGTGACCGAATTTAACTACCGGTTTGCCGATGCGAAAGATGCCTGCATTTTTGTCGGCGTACGCCTGAGCCGCGGTCTGGAAGAGCGCAAAGAAATCCTCCAGTTGCTTAGCGACGGCGGTTACAGCGTGGTGGATCTGTCCGATGATGAAATGGCCAAGCTACACGTGCGCTATATGGTCGGTGGACGCCCCTCGAAACCGCTACAGGAACGCCTTTACAGCTTTGAGTTCCCCGAGTCACCAGGGGCGCTGCTGAAATTCCTGCATACCTTAGGGACCCACTGGAATATCTCGTTGTTCCATTATCGCAGTCACGGCACCGACTATGGTCGCGTGCTGGCGGCGTTTGAATTGGGCGATCATGAGCCGGATTTTGAAACGCGGATCAACGAACTGGGCTACGACTGCCATGATGAGAGTCATAACCCGGCGTTCAGGTTCTTTCTGGCAGGGTAGGCCGGATAAGGCGCTTGTGCCGCCATCCGGCATTAGTGGCCAGGCAGCAAGCTCCAGAATGCCTCAATCAGCGGCTCATGCAGCCGCTTTTTTTGTACGCAAACGCCCAGCTCAAACGGCGTTTTCTCGTCGCTACGTTCTAAAATCATCACGCGGTTACGCACCGGCTCCGGACTGTTTTCCAGCACCACTTCCGGCAGCAGCGCCACGCCGCAGCCCAGCGCCACCATCGAGACCATCGCCTCGTGACCGCCGACCGTGGCGTAAATTGATGGATTACTGATTTTATGACGGCGGAACCACAGCTCAATGCGGCGGCGTACCGGGCCCTGGTCGGCCATGATAAACGGCACAGTGGACCAGTCGGGATCATCGATGGACACCTGATTGCGTACCGGGCACGGCAATGCCGGAGCAATTAACACCACCGCCAGATTTTCCAGCATAGAGAATGCCACCGCACCAGGCAGGGTTTCCGGTTTCCCGGCTATTGCCAGATCCGCTTCTCCGGTGACCACTTTTTCCATCGCATCGGCGGCATCGCCGGTGGTGAGCTTAATCTCGACCGACGGGTGTTCTGCGCGAAAGCGATCAAGGATTGGCGGCAGATGGCTGTAGGCGGCGGTGACCGAACAGAAGATATGCAGCTCGCCCGACAGAGAGGGTCCCTGCTGATCGAGGGTGTGGCGCAGTTGCTGATACTGCAATAACGTCTGCTGGGCAAAAATGCGCAGCTCTTCGCCCGCTTCGGTCAGGGTAACCGTGCGATTATCTCGCACGAACAGCGCCTGGCCAAGATCCTCTTCGAGTCGCTGAATCTGCCGGGAAAGCGTGGAGGGGCTGACGTGCATCGCCCGCGCGCTGCGGCCAAAGTGGCGGCTTTCCGCCAGGTGCAGGAAGGTTTTTAGATCGCGTAAATCCACGGCTCGCACTCCACTATTTTACATTGCATAAATTGCAACGTGACGTTGTGAATATATCAATTTCCGCAATAAATTTCCTGTTGTAATGTGGGTTCATTCTCGCTGAAACGCGAACCGAACAATAAGACACACAACATCACGGAGTACACCATCATGGCTAACTACTTTAATACACTGAACCTGCGCCAGCAGCTGGCACAGCTGGGTAAATGTCGCTTTATGGGCCGCGACGAATTCGCCGATGGCGCGAGCTACCTTCAGGGTAAAAAAGTGGTCATCATCGGCTGTGGCGCTCAGGGTCTGAACCAGGGCCTGAACATGCGTGACTCCGGTCTGGATATCGCCTACGCACTGCGTAAAGAGGCGATTGCTGAGAAGCGCGCTTCATGGCGTAAAGCGACCGAAAACGGCTTTAAAGTCGGTACCTACGAAGAGCTGGTTCCGCAGGCTGACCTGGTGGTTAACCTGACGCCAGATAAACAGCACTCTGACGTTGTGCGTTCCGTACAGCCGCTGATGAAAGACGGCGCGGCGCTGGGCTATTCCCACGGTTTCAACATTGTGGAAGTGGGCGAACAGATCCGTAAAGACATTACCGTCGTGATGGTTGCGCCGAAGTGCCCGGGTACCGAAGTGCGTGAAGAATACAAACGCGGTTTCGGCGTACCGACCCTGATTGCGGTTCACCCGGAAAACGACCCGAAAGGCGAAGGCATGGCAATTGCTAAAGCCTGGGCAGCCGCAACCGGCGGTCACCGTGCGGGTGTGCTGGAATCCTCTTTCGTGGCGGAAGTGAAATCTGACCTGATGGGCGAGCAGACTATCCTGTGTGGTATGCTGCAGGCCGGTTCTCTGCTGTGCTTCGACAAGCTGGTGGAAGAAGGTACTGACCCGGCATATGCTGAAAAACTGATTCAGTTCGGCTGGGAAACCATCACCGAAGCGCTGAAGCAGGGCGGCATCACCCTGATGATGGACCGTCTGTCCAACCCGGCTAAGCTGCGTGCTTACGCGCTGTCAGAACAGCTGAAAGAAATCATGGCGCCGCTGTTCCAGAAACATATGGACGACATCATCTCCGGCGAATTCTCCTCCGGCATGATGGCTGACTGGGCCAACGACGATAAGAAACTGCTGACCTGGCGTGAAGAGACCGGTAAAACCGCGTTCGAAACCGCCGCTCAGTTTGACGGTAAAATCGGCGAGCAGGAGTACTTCGATAAAGGCGTTCTGATGATCGCGATGGTGAAAGCGGGCGTTGAGCTGGCATTCGAAACCATGGTGGATTCCGGCATCATCGAAGAGTCGGCTTACTACGAATCACTGCATGAGCTGCCGCTGATTGCCAACACTATCGCCCGTAAGCGTCTGTATGAAATGAACGTGGTGATCTCCGATACCGCGGAGTACGGTAACTACCTGTTCTCTTACGCTTGCGTACCGCTGCTGAAAGAGTTCATGACCACGCTGCAAACTGGTGACCTGGGCAAAGCCATTGCTGAAGGTGCGGTAGATAACGCTCAGCTGCGTGACGTCAACGACGCTATTCGTAGCCATGCGATTGAAGAAGTTGGTCAGAAACTGCGCGGCTACATGACTGACATGAAGCGTATCGCCGTCGCAGGTTAATTCCCCGTCGTCTTTCAACTTGCTGATGCGTTGGCTACGTTCGTACACCCCAGTCACATAGTTATCTATGTGACTGGAGATGAACTTCCTTGCCGCCTTCCGCTAAGACGAAATGCATAGAAGAATGTCATATTTATAGAATTTAGTAGGCCTGATAAGCGAAGCGCCATCAGGCAAAAAAGCCCGGAGGTTTATACTCCGGGCTTTCTATTAGTTGCGGTACAGCACCTTAATGATGTGGTAACCGAACTGGGTGTGCAGCGGGCCTGTTGGCTCCAGCACCGGGCAGGAGAAGACCACTTTATCAAACGCCGGAACCATCTGGCCCTGACGGAATTCACCCAGGTGACCGCCTTTCTTACCTGACGGGCAGGTGGAGTGTTTCTTCGCCAGCTTCTCGAAGTCGGCACCATTTTTAATTTGCTCCAGAAGATCCAGTGCCAGTTTCTCTTCTTTAACAAGGATATGCAGTGCTGCTGCTGTTTTTGCCATGATCGTGCCTTGAGTGGGGTGGCTGAGGCTGGCTATACTACCATGCTCTAAATCTCCCCTCCCGACTTTCATTGAGTGATCTTTATGCGTTTAAACCCCGGACAACAACAAGCCGTCGAATTCGTCACCGGACCCTGCCTGGTGCTGGCGGGTGCTGGCTCCGGCAAAACCCGCGTGATCACCAACAAAATTGCGCACCTGATCCGCGTTTGCGGCTATCAGGCACGGCATATTGCGGCGGTGACCTTTACCAACAAGGCCGCGCGTGAGATGAAAGAGCGTGTGGCGCAGACGCTGGGCCGTAAAGAGGCGCGCGGGCTGATGATCTCCACCTTCCACACCCTGGGGCTGGACATTATCAAGCGTGAATACGCAGCGCTGGGCATGAAGTCGAACTTTTCATTGTTCGATGACACCGACCAGGTGGCGTTGCTGAAGGAATTGACCGAAGGGCTCATCGAAGACGATAAGTTGATCCTCCAACAGCTGATCTCGACGATCTCCAACTGGAAAAACGATCTGATGACGCCCTCACAGGCGGCAGCCAGCGCCAAAGGCGAGCGCGATCGTATTTTTGCCCACTGCTACGGTTTGTACGACGCGCACATGAAAGCGTGTAACGTCCTCGATTTTGACGATCTGATTTTGCTGCCTACGCTGCTGCTTCAGCGCAATGAAGAGGTCCGTGAACGCTGGCAGAACAAGATTCGTTATCTGCTGGTGGATGAATATCAGGATACCAACACCAGCCAGTACGAGCTGGTAAAACTGCTGGTGGGTAGCCGTGCGCGTTTTACCGTGGTGGGCGATGACGACCAGTCTATCTATTCCTGGCGCGGTGCACGTCCGCAAAACCTGGTGCTGCTGAGCAAAGATTTCCCGGCGTTGCAGGTGGTTAAGCTGGAACAGAACTACCGTTCTTCCGGACGTATCCTGAAAGCGGCAAACATCCTCATTGCCAACAACCCACATGTTTTTGAAAAACGACTTTTTTCCGAGCTGGGTTACGGTGTCGAACTTAAGGTATTAAGCGCCAATAACGAAGAACATGAAGCAGAGCGCGTGACCGGCGAACTGATTGCCCACCACTTTATTAACAAGACGCAGTATAAAGATTACGCGATTCTGTACCGCGGTAATCATCAGTCGCGGGTGTTCGAAAAATTCCTGATGCAGAACCGCATCCCGTACAAAATTTCTGGCGGCACGTCGTTTTTCTCCCGTCCGGAGATTAAAGATCTGCTGGCCTATCTGCGGGTACTGAGTAACCAGGATGATGACAGCGCATTTCTGCGTATTGTGAATACGCCAAAACGTGAAATTGGTCCAGCGACGCTGCAAAAACTGGGCGAGTGGGCGATGACGCGTAATAAAAGCTTGTTCACCGCCAGCTTTGATATGGGGCTTAGCCAGACGCTAACCGGGCGCGGCTATGAGTCGCTGACCCGCTTTACACAGTGGTTGGGTGAAATCCAGCACCTGGCCGAGCGTGACCCGATTGCGGCTGTGCGCGATCTGATCCACGGCATTGACTACGAATCGTGGCTCTATGAAACCTCACCCAGCCCGAAAGCTGCCGAAATGCGTATGAAAAACGTCAATACACTCTTCAGTTGGATGACGGAAATGCTGGAAGGTAGTGATATTGATGAACCGATGACGCTGACCCAGGTTGTTACCCGCTTTACCCTGCGCGACATGATGGAACGTGGCGAGAGTGAAGAAGAGTTGGATCAGGTACAACTCATGACGTTACATGCCTCCAAAGGGCTGGAGTTCCCGTACGTGTTTATGGTGGGCATGGAAGAAGGCTTTTTGCCACATCAGAGCAGCATTGATGAAGATAACATCGATGAAGAACGTCGTCTGGCCTATGTTGGCATCACTCGCGCGCAGAAAGAACTGATTTTTACACTGTGTAAAGAGCGTCGTCAGTACGGTGAACTGGTGCGCCCGGAGCCGAGTCGTTTTCTGCTGGAATTACCGCAGGACGATATTATCTGGGAGCAGGAGCGAAAAGTGGTCAGCGCTGAGGAGCGGATGCAGAAAGGGCAAGCCAGCATCGCGAATATTCGGGCAATGATGGCGAAAGCAAAAGAGAAGTAGGTTTTTGTAGGCCGGATAAGCGTAGGCTATCCGGCAATACTTGAGGGTTAGTGCACTTCTAAAGGCCAATGGACATAGCTTTGCCACTGGCTTTCCTGATCGATAAGCTCTTTTCCCAGCGGATGATGCACCAGCCAGCCTTCAGGCAGCGTTATCGTAAGATGTTCATTCTTTGCTTCGAGATGAATTTCCGGTACTAAATCATCCCGGCGACGGCTGGCAAAAATGATCGCCAGACGGAGCAAACGGCAAAGATGTTCCGCGATACGCGGCGGCACCGCGTTTTGTTGGTGGAGCGAAGAGAGGTCGACCGGGTTGGTTTGGTTGAGTAACAGCGTGGCTAACAGTTTTTTCTGTGCGGGGGTAAATCCCGGAAGATCGAGATTGCGCACCAGATAGGCCGCATGCTGCGGCGCTTGCTTAAAATCGACGCTAAGTCCAATTTCATGCAACTGACAGGCACTAATCAGTAGTTCGCGGCTGATAGCTTCCAAATGCCACTTTTTATCTACTTGATCGAGGAACTTACTTGCCAGGTTAGCGACACGATGCGCCTGATCGGTATCGACCATAAATCGACGCTGAATATTTCTCAACGTGCGACTGCGAATGTCCTGGTCCACGGCCAGATGCAGCATGCCATAGACCAGACCTTCACGTAATGCGCCGCCAGCAAGGGTCATACACTGGATATTGAGCTCAGTGAAAATGGCGATCAGGATGGCCAGTCCGCTGGGGAACACCAGCGCACGTTCCAGCGTTAACCCTTCGATTTCCAGCTCTTCAAGACGTCCGCAATGAATGGCGCGCTGCTTTAACTGCTGAAGTTTTGCCAGCGTAATGCGTTCGTCCATGCCCTGCGCCATCATGATTTCCTGCAGAGCCTGTACGGTGCCAGAGGCCCCGACACACACTTTCCAGCCGTGAAAACGTAGATTGTCAGCGACAGGACGCAAGACTTCACGCGCTGCCTTCTCTGCCTCGTCAAAGTTTTCCTGCGCCAGATTTCGATCGGTAAAGTACCGTTCGAGCCACGTGACGCAGCCCATCGACAGGCTAAACAAGGAGGTGGTTTGTGCACCTGAGCCGGTGACCAGTTCGGTACTGGCTCCGCCGATATCGACGACCAGACGCTGATCGGCACCGCCGGTGGTGTGGGCAACCCCCTGATAAATCAGCCGGGCTTCTTCTTCACCGCTAATAACCTGAACGGCACAGCCGAGGATCTCTTGCGCTTTGGCAATAAAAATGTCGGCATTGGTGGCGATACGCAGTGTTGCCGTGGCAACCACGCGAATTTGTGGCTGAGGAATATCCTGCAGGCGCTCTGCAAACAGGCGTAGACACTGCCAACCGCGCTCCATGGCTTCAGCTGAGAGCGTATTATCACTATTCAGGCCAGCGGCCAGACGCACCTTGCGTTTAATCCGCGTGAGCGTCTGGATGCTTCCCGCTACCTCGCGTACAACCAGCATATGAAAACTATTGGAGCCGAGATCGATTGCTGCATACAACGAGGTAGAATTCATACACTTCATCCTTCAACCTGTATCTGTGTTGGCTGCGTTTTCTCACCGCCTTGATACAGGCTGAATGATTTTGTGTATGGCATAACGTTTCTTAACCTGAACGACGACGATTACGCGGAGCACCACCGGTGCGGCGTGGGCCATTGCCAGGGCGCGTTCGCGTCAGGCGAAGCGGCTTCGGCAAATCGGTCATCAGTGCATCCGGGTTATACTTGCTGACCGGAATCGAATGGCCGATATAGGTCTCGATGGCAGGTAAATTCAACGCGTACTCTTCACAGGCCAGGCTGATGGAGTGTCCGCTTGCGCCTGCACGGCCGGTACGGCCAATACGGTGTACGTAGTCTTCGCAGTCATCCGGCAGGTCATAGTTAAATACATGCGTAACAGCCGGAATATGCAGACCACGCGCGGCAACGTCGGTTGCAACCAGAATGTCGAGATCGCCACGGGTGAACTCTTCCAGAATGCGCAGACGTTTTTTCTGTGCTACGTCACCGGTCAGCAGACCGACGCGATGGCCGTCAGCGGCAAGGCTGCCCCAAATATCTTCGCAACGGTGCTTGGTGTTTGCAAAAACAATGGCGCGATCTGGCCACTCTTCTTCGATCAGCGTTTGCAGTAAACGCATTTTCTCTTCGTTTGAAGGATAGAAGAGCTCTTCTTTGATACGGTGGCCCGTCTTCTGTTCCGGTTCGACTTCTACGTACTCGGCGTTGTTCATTTGTTCGAACGCCAGTTCGCGAACGCGGTAAGAGAGGGTCGCGGAAAACAGCATATTCAGACGCTGGTTGGTTGGCGGCATCCGACGGAACAGCCAGCGGATATCTTTAATAAAGCCCAGATCGTACATGCGATCGGCTTCATCCAGTACCACGACCTGAATGGCACCCAGGTTGATGTGGTTCTGTTTTGCGTAGTCAATGAGACGGCCCGTGGTGCCGATAAGGATATCGACGCCGCTTTCCAGCACTTTCAGCTGTTTGTCGTAACCGTCGCCGCCATAAGCCAGGCCTAATTTCAGACCGGTAGTTTGCGCCAGCGGTTCCGCATCGGCATGGATCTGCACGGCTAACTCACGCGTTGGCGCCATAATTAGCGCACGCGGTTGGTTCACCTTGCGATCGGCAATCGCGGGATGAGAGAGAAGATAATGAAACGTTGACGTCAGAAACGCCATCGTTTTCCCGGTTCCGGTTTGCGCCTGTCCTGCGACATCACGACCTGCCAGCGTTAGCGGGAGGGCCAGTGCCTGAATGGGCGTGCAATTATGAAACCCTTTATTTTCAAGGGCTTCTATCACCTGTGGGTGCAGTGCGAAGTCGGAAAACTTCTGTTCTGTTAAATGTGTTTTGCTCATAGTGTGGTAGAATATCAGCTTACTATTGCTTTACGAAAGCGTATACGGTGAAATAAAGTCAACCTTTAGTTGGTTAATGCTACACCAACACACCAGGCTTTTTCCTGTGGAGTTATTATGAGCAATAAAATTATTCACCTGACAGACGACAGTTTTGACACGGATGTACTCAAAGCGGACGGAGCTATCCTCGTTGATTTCTGGGCAGAGTGGTGCGGTCCGTGCAAAATGATCGCTCCAATTCTGGATGAAATCGCTGACGAGTATCAGGGTAAATTGACGGTTGCGAAACTGAACATTGACCAAAACCCAGGCACCGCACCGAAATATGGTATCCGTGGTATCCCGACCCTGCTGCTGTTTAAAAACGGCGAAGTTGCGGCGACAAAAGTCGGCGCACTGTCCAAAGGTCAGCTAAAAGAGTTCCTCGACGCTAACCTGGCGTAAGATGGAATTATCAAGTTTGGGCGACCTGATTCCTAAATTCTTCGGATGACTGGACGCCCGACTTGAGTCGTGCTAAGTTAGTGTTGACTTCGTATTAAACATACCTTATTAAGTTTGAATCTTGTTTATCCAATGCTTCCCGTTGTTTCTCACGCGAGAAGTGGACAGATTCCTGGCTTGTCGCTCAATCCGTCTTGTCGTTTCAGTTCTGCGTACTTTCCTGTGACCAGACAGCGAACAGACATGAGTCGATGGCCGTAAACAGGCATGGATGACCCTGCCATACCATTCACAACATTAAGTTCGAGATTTACCCCAAGTTTAAGAACTCACACCATTATGAATCTTACCGAATTAAAGAATACGCCGGTTTCTGAGCTGATCACTCTCGGCGAAAATATGGGCCTGGAAAACCTGGCTCGTATGCGCAAGCAGGACATTATTTTTGCCATCCTGAAGCAGCACGCAAAGAGTGGCGAAGATATCTTTGGTGACGGTGTGCTGGAGATATTGCAGGATGGATTTGGTTTCCTTCGTTCTGGAGACAGTTCCTACCTCGCAGGCCCAGACGACATCTACGTATCCCCTAGCCAAATCCGCCGTTTCAACCTCCGCACTGGTGACACCATTTCCGGTAAGATTCGTCCTCCTAAAGAGGGTGAGCGTTACTTTGCATTGTTGAAAGTTAACGAAGTTAACTACGACAAGCCGGAAAACGCGCGTAATAAGATTCTGTTCGAGAACTTAACCCCGCTGCACGCAAACTCACGTCTGCGTATGGAACGTGGTAACGGTTCTACAGAAGACTTAACGGCTCGTGTCCTGGATCTGGCGTCTCCGATCGGTCGCGGCCAACGTGGTCTGATTGTGGCTCCACCGAAAGCCGGTAAAACCATGCTGCTGCAGAACATTGCACAGAGCATCGCGTACAACCACCCAGACTGCGTGTTGATGGTACTGCTGATCGACGAACGTCCGGAAGAAGTGACTGAGATGCAGCGTCTGGTTAAAGGTGAAGTGATTGCTTCCACCTTTGACGAACCCGCATCTCGCCACGTTCAGGTTGCGGAAATGGTTATCGAGAAAGCGAAACGTCTGGTTGAGCACAAGAAAGACGTTATCATCCTGCTTGATTCCATCACCCGTCTGGCGCGTGCCTACAACACTGTGGTACCGGCTTCCGGTAAAGTGTTGACCGGTGGTGTTGATGCCAACGCCCTGCACCGTCCGAAGCGTTTCTTCGGTGCGGCACGTAACGTGGAAGAGGGCGGCAGCCTGACCATCATCGCGACTGCGCTGGTCGATACCGGCTCTAAAATGGATGAAGTTATCTATGAAGAGTTTAAAGGTACCGGCAACATGGAACTGCACCTCTCGCGTAAGATTGCTGAAAAACGCGTCTTCCCGGCTATCGACTACAACCGTTCCGGTACCCGTAAAGAAGAGCTGCTCACCACTCAGGAAGAGCTGCAAAAAATGTGGATCCTGCGCAAAATCATTCATCCGATGGGTGAAATCGACGCGATGGAATTCCTCATTAACAAGCTGGCGATGACCAAGACCAACGACGACTTCTTCGATATGATGAAGCGCTCTTAAGTCGGGCATCCTCTGAAAACGCCACGTTTTACGTGGCGTTTTGCTTTTATGCCTGTAATCTAAGCGACACATAAGCAATAGTGATGTCACTCGCCTTTATTTTGCGCTCGATACATCATTCGCGTTGTGTGGTTAATAATTATACAAAACAGGTATTTCGGAACGGAGTTTCCCTTCTGAATAAAGGTCTTCATGGTTATACTTCCGCTAATAATTTTCTCTGAGAGCATGCATTGTGAATTTACTGACAGTCGGCACTGATCTCATCAGTATTTTTCTATTCACAACACTGTTTCTTTTTTTTGCGCGCAAGGTGGCAAAAAAGGTCGGTTTAGTGGATAAACCCAACTTCCGTAAACGTCATCAGGGACTGATTCCGTTAGTTGGGGGCATTTCGGTTTACGCCGGTATTTGCTTTACATTCATCATCGCCGATTATTACATCCCACACGCTTCTCTCTACCTCGCCTGTGCTGGGGTGCTGGTCTTTGTGGGTGCGCTGGACGACCGTTTTGATATCAGTGTAAAAATTCGCGCCACCATCCAGGCCGCGATTGGTATCATTATGATGGTTGTAGGCAAACTTTATCTTCTTAGTCTTGGGTATATTTTTGGCCCCTGGGAGATGGTACTTGGCCCGTTCGGCTATTTACTGACGCTCTTCGCCGTCTGGGCTGCAATTAATGCCTTCAATATGGTGGACGGTATCGACGGCCTGTTAGGTGGGTTGTCCTGCGTTTCCTTTGCCGCGATGGGCCTGATCCTCTGGTTTGACGGACAAACCAGCCTGGCCATCTGGTGCTTCGCGATGATCGCCGCCATTCTGCCTTATATTCTTCTGAATCTGGGTATTCTTGGGCGCCGGTATAAAGTTTTTATGGGTGATGCGGGCAGTACGCTGATTGGCTTCACTATCATTTGGATCCTGTTGGAAACTACGCAGGGTAAAACCCATCCTATTAGCCCGGTTACTGCGCTGTGGATTATCGCCATTCCTCTGATGGATATGGTGGCTATCATGTATCGTCGTTTGCGAAAAGGCATGAGTCCTTTTTCTGCGGATCGCCAGCACATTCATCATTTGGTGATGCGTGCCGGGTTTACTTCCCGACAGGCCTTTGTTCTGATTACGCTGGCAGCGGCAATTTTGGCATCTATCGGCGTACTGGCTGAATATTTTCGTTTAGTGCCAGAGTGGGTCATGCTGGTACTTTTTTTATTAGCATTCGGCCTCTACGGTTACTGTATCAAGCGTGCCTGGAAAGTCGCGAGATTTATCAAGCGTGTGAAGCGTAGATTGCGAAGAATTCGGAAAAGCAAACCAAACTTAACCAAGTAAATTGAGGATGCGATGACACAGCCATCAACGGGAGATCATGTCGTGAACACTGAGAATGAACTGGACATCCGTGGGTTGTTTCGGACCTTATGGGCAGGGAAGGTGTGGATTGTCGGTATGGCCCTCGTCTTTGCGCTTGCTGCTCTCGCCTATACGTTTTTTGCGCGTCAGGAGTGGAGTGCGACCGCCATTTCCGACCGGCCTACGGTGAATATGTTGGGGGGATATTACTCTCAGCAGCAGTTTTTACGTAACCTTGATATTAAGGCTAGCCTGGCATCCACGGATCAACCGTCGGTGATGGACGAAGCGTATAAAGAATTTGTCATGCAGGTTGCCTCGTGGGATACGCGCCGTGAGTTTTGGCAGCAGACCGATTACTTTAAGCAACGGATGGTCGGCAACAGTAAAGCCGATGCGGCATTGTTGGATGAGCTGATTAATAACATTCAGTTTATGCCTGGTGATGCACAGCGCAGTACCAACGACAGTGTGAAGCTGATTGCGGAAACGGCGCCAGATGCTAACAACCTGCTGCGCCAGTATGTGGCATTTGCCAGCCAGCGCGCGGCACGCCATCTGAACGATGAGTTAAAAGGCGCGTGGGCTGCGCGCACGGTACAGATGAAAGCGCAGGTTAAACGCCAGGAAGAGGTGGCGAAATCACTCTTTTCTCGTCGCGCTCACAACATTGAACAAGCGCTCAAAATAGCCGAGCAACATAATATTTCTCGCACTTCAACCGATGTGCCTGCGGATGAATTACCGGACTCTGAGCTGTTTTTGCTCGGACGTCCTATGCTGCAGGCGCGACTCGAAAACTTGCAGGCCGTTGGTCCAGAGTTCGATCTGGATTATTTCCAAAACAGAGCCATGCTCAATACGCTGAACGTCGGTCCTACTCTGGACCCACGTTTTCAGACCTATCGTTATTTGCGGACGCCGGAAGAACCGGTAAAACGTGATAGCCCGCGCCGTGCCTTCCTGATGATTATGTGGGGCATTGTCGGAGCCTTGATCGGTGCCGGTGTCGCGTTAACCCGTCGCCGCCCGATTTAGCAATACCGTTGCAGTGAGGGGCTGGGCCCTCGCTGCCAATCCGAAGAGAATCGATGTGAAAGTACTGACTGTATTTGGCACGCGACCGGAGGCCATCAAGATGGCACCTCTGGTTCATGCGCTGGCAAAAGATCCTGATTTTGAGGCGAAAGTTTGCGTCACGGCGCAGCATCGGGAGATGCTTGATCAGGTGTTGAACCTCTTTTCCATTGTGCCTGACTACGATCTTAATATTATGCAGCCCGGTCAGGGACTCACCGAAATTACCTGCCGAATCCTTGAGGGGTTAAAACCAATTCTGGCTGAGTTTAAACCGGATGTCGTACTGGTACACGGTGATACGACGACGACCATTGCCACCAGTCTGGCCGCGTTTTATCAGCGTATTCCTGTCGGACATGTTGAGGCCGGGTTGCGAACCGGCGATCTCTATTCTCCGTGGCCGGAAGAGGCAAACCGTACGCTGACCGGGCGTCTGGCGATGTATCATTTTGCACCTACTGAAAACTCTCGGCAGAACCTGTTACGCGAAAACATTGCCGATAACCGCATTTTTGTCACCGGCAATACGGTGATTGATGCGTTGATCTGGGTTCGCGATCGCGTACTGGCGAGCGATGAACTGCGGGCCGAACTGGCCGAGCATTATCCTTTCCTGAGCGCGGATAAAAAGATGATCCTGGTGACCGGTCATCGTCGGGAAAGCTTTGGTCGCGGTTTTGAGCAAATCTGCCATGCGCTGGCAGAAATTGCAGCGGCGAATCAGGATGTGCAGATTGTCTACCCGGTGCACCTGAACCCTAACGTCAGCGAACCGGTTAATCGCATCCTGGGTCACGTTGACAATGTGATTTTGATCGAGCCGCAGGAGTATCTACCGTTTGTCTGGCTGATGAACCACGCCTGGCTGATCCTGACCGATTCTGGCGGTATTCAGGAAGAAGCCCCATCTCTGGGCAAGCCAGTGCTGGTGATGCGCGAAACGACGGAGCGCCCGGAGGCCATTACTGCAGGCACGGTGCGGCTGGTGGGGACAGATCCGCAGCGTATTGTGGAAGAAGTCACGCGCTTGCTGCATGACGAAGATGAATATCAGACCATGAGCCGAGCCCATAATCCGTATGGCGATGGGCAAGCGTGTGGTCGCATTTTAGACGCGTTAAAAAACAATCGGATATCGCTATGAGTTTTACGACCATTTCTGTCATTGGGCTGGGTTATATCGGGCTGCCAACCGCAGCTGCTTTTGCTTCCCGTCAAAAACACGTGATTGGCGTAGATGTTAATCAGCATGCGGTGGACACCATTAACCGTGGTGAGATCCATATCGTTGAACCCGACCTCGGTGCGGTGGTGAAAACTGCTGTAGAAGAGGGGTATCTTCGGGCGACCACCAAACCCACGGAAGCGGATGCGTATTTAATCGCTGTGCCTACCCCGTTCAAAGGGGAGCATGAGCCCGATATGGTGTACGTCGAAGCGGCGGCGAAGTCAGTGGCGCCGGTGCTTAAAAAAGGCGCGCTGGTGATCCTCGAGTCAACGTCACCCGTCGGGGCGACCGAGCAGATGGCCGCATGGCTTGCCGAGATGCGGCCCGACCTGACGTTCCCGCAACAGGCGGGGGAACAGGCAGACGTTAATATTGCCTATTGTCCAGAGCGCGTGCTGCCGGGCCAGGTGATGGTCGAGCTGATTAAAAACGATCGCGTGATTGGCGGGATGACGCCCGTCTGTTCCGCGCGCGCCAGCGAGCTGTACAACATCTTCCTTGAAGGTGAATGTGTGGTGACTAACGCCCGCACGGCGGAAATGTGTAAACTTACTGAAAATAGCTTCCGCGACGTGAATATCGCCTTTGCCAATGAACTGTCGCTGATTTGCGCCGAACAGGAGATTAACGTCTGGGAACTGATTCGCCTGGCGAACCGACACCCGCGCGTCAATATCCTGCAACCTGGCCCCGGCGTTGGCGGTCACTGTATTGCAGTCGATCCATGGTTTATTGTGGCGCAGAACCCGCAGCAGGCGAAATTGATCCGCACCGCCCGTGAAGTCAATGATGGCAAACCTCACTGGGTTGTTGATCGGGTAAAAGCCGCCGTAGCGGATTGTCTGGCGAAGACGAACAAACGCGCCAGCGAGGTGAAAATTGCCTGTTTTGGCCTGGCATTTAAACCGAATATTGACGATTTACGTGAAAGCCCGGCGATGGGTATCGCGCTGAGTATTGCCCAGTGGCACGGCGGTGAAACGCTGGTGGTGGAACCGAATGTTCATCAACTGCCAAAAAAACTGGATGGCCTGTGTACGTTGGTGAAACTGGACGACGCACTGGCAAGCGCTGATGTGCTGGTGATGCTGGTCGACCATAATGAATTTAAAGCGATTAAAGGCGATGCGGTACACCAGCAGTACGTGGTTGATACCAAAGGAGTCTGGCGATAATGAAACGAATTCTGGTCACCGGTGGCGCCGGATTTATCGGCTCCGCGGTTGTACGGCATATCATTAACGAGACGCAGGATGCCGTGGTGGTGGTCGATAAACTGACCTATGCCGGCAACCTGATGTCGCTAACGCCGGTCGCACAGAATGACCGTTTTGCCTTTGAGAAAGTTGATATCTGCGATCGGGCTGCGCTTGACGGTGTCTTTCAACAGTATCAGCCAGACTGCGTCATGCACCTGGCGGCGGAAAGCCACGTTGATCGTTCCATTGATGGTCCGGCTGCATTTATCGAAACCAATATTGTGGGTACCTACACCCTGCTGGAAGCAGCGCGCGCTTACTGGAACGTATTAACCGATAAGAAAAAATCGGCGTTTCGTTTCCATCATATTTCGACCGATGAAGTGTATGGCGATCTCCATTCTACGGATGATTTTTTCACTGAAACCACGCCGTATGCACCAAGCAGTCCTTATTCCGCATCGAAAGCCAGTAGCGACCATCTGGTCCGTGCCTGGCTACGTACGTACGGTTTACCTACGCTGATTACCAACTGCTCCAACAACTACGGCCCGTACCACTTCCCGGAAAAGCTGATCCCACTGACGATTCTTAACGCGCTGGCGGGCAAGCCGCTGCCGGTATACGGCAACGGGCAGCAGATCCGCGACTGGCTGTATGTGGAGGATCATGCCCGCGCGTTGTATTGCGTAGCGACCACCGGGGCCGTGGGGGAAACCTATAACATCGGCGGGCACAACGAGCGTAAGAATCTGGACGTAGTCGAGACGATTTGCTTTCTGCTGGAAGAACTGGCCCCCAACAAGCCACAGGGCCTTGCGCAGTACCGCTCACTGATCACCTTTGTTGACGATCGTCCTGGTCACGATCAACGTTACGCCATTGATGCGTCGAAGATTGCACGTGAACTTGGCTGGATGCCGCAGGAAACGTTTGAGAGCGGCATGCGCAAAACCGTGCAATGGTATCTGGCGAATGAGGCGTGGTGGAAGCCCGTGCAGGACGGCAGCTACCAGGGTGAACGTTTAGGTCTGAAGGGTTAATTTCCGGAGGAGGTACGCATGAAAGGTATCATTTTGGCGGGAGGGTCGGGTTCTCGCCTGTACCCCATTACGCGTGGCGTATCGAAACAGCTATTACCGATTTACGACAAGCCGATGATTTACTACCCGCTATCGGTGCTGATGTTGGCGGGGATCCGTGAAATCCTGATTATCACCACGCCGGAAGATAAAGGCTATTTCCAGCGTTTGCTGGGCGATGGCTCTGAGTTTGGCATCGAGTTGCACTATGCCGAGCAGCCCAGCCCGGACGGACTGGCGCAGGCGTTTATCATCGGGGAAACGTTCCTTAACGGTGAGCCTTCCTGTCTGGTTTTAGGTGACAACATCTTCTTTGGGCAGGGATTTAGTCCAAAACTGCGCCACGTTGCTGCCCGAACGGAAGGGGCGACGGTATTTGGCTATCAGGTTATGGATCCTGAGCGTTTCGGCGTGGTGGAGTTTGACGACAATTTCCGCGCCGTCTCGCTGGAAGAGAAGCCGAAAGAACCGAAATCTAACTGGGCGGTGACGGGACTCTATTTCTACGACAGTAAGGTGGTGGAGTACGCAAAACGCGTGAAGCCTTCCGAGCGTGGAGAGCTGGAGATAACCTCCATCAACCAGATGTATCTTGACGCGGGTAACCTGACGGTGGAACTGCTCGGCCGTGGCTTTGCCTGGCTGGATACCGGTACACATGACAGCCTGATTGAAGCGAGTATGTTCGTACAGACGGTTGAGAAACGTCAGGGCTTTAAAATTGCCTGCCTGGAAGAAATCGCCTGGCGCAACGGCTGGCTGGATGATGAAGGCGTGAAGCGTGCCGCCAGTTCTCTGGCTAAAACCGGTTATGGTCAATATCTGCTGGAGCTACTCCGTGCTCGTCCGCGCCAGTATTGAGCCGCTGAATTGGGAGAATACGTTCTTTGGCGTGAAGAGCGCCATTGTACGTGTTGACCCGCATGCGCCGGTTCTGACTGCGGATTCGTTGCAGCCCTGGGAGCGGGTACAGGCGAAAATTCCTGCGGCGAACGCCCAGGAGTTAGATGCATTGCAGCAACTGGGTTTCTCACTGGTCGAAGGGGAAGTGGATTTAGCGCTGTCGGTCACGGGCGTTTATGACAATCCCAGCGCGCAGGTCGCACAAACTGCAGATATCCCGGCGTTACGCCAGCTGGCGGGGCAGGCGTTCGCGCAAAGCCGTTTTCGTGCGCCGTGGTATGCGCCCGATGCCAGCGCGCGTTTCTACGCGCAGTGGATTGAAAATGCCGTACTGGGCACGTTCGACCATCAGTGTCTCGTTTTTCGCACACAGGCTGGCGATATTCGTGGCTATGTCTCACTGCGTGAACTGAATGAGACCGATGCGCGTATTGGCCTACTGGCCGGTCGCGGTGCGGGCGCAGAACTGATGCAGGCTGCGCTGTGCTGGGCGCAGGCTCACGGTAAAACAACATTGTGCGTGGCGACCCAGATGGGCAATATCGCCGCGCTTAAACGTTACATACAGAGCGGTGCCAATGTAGAAAGCACCGCGTACTGGTTATACAGGTGACAACATGATCCCATTTAACGCACCGCCGGTGGTGGGCACCGAGCTTGAATACATGCAGTCTGCGATGAGCAGCGGAAAACTGTGCGGTGACGGCGGCTTTACCCGTCGTTGCCAGCAGTGGCTGGAGCAACATTTTGGCAGCGCGAAAGTGCTGCTGACACCCTCCTGTACCGCCTCGCTTGAGATGGCGGCATTGCTGCTTGATATCCAGGCTGGCGATGAAGTGATCATGCCGAGCTACACCTTTGTCTCCACCGCCAACGCCTTCGTGCTGCGTGGGGCCAAAGTCGTCTTTGTCGATATCCGTCCGGATACCATGAACATTGACGAAACGCTGATTGAAGCGGCGATCACCGACAAAACCCGCGCTATCGTACCGGTGCATTACGCGGGCGTTGCCTGCGAAATGGACACCATTATGGCACTGGCGGCTAAGTACAACCTGTTCGTGGTGGAAGATGCCGCTCAGGGCGTGATGTCGACCTACAAAGGCCGCGCGCTGGGAACGATTGGTCATATTGGCTGCTTTAGCTTCCACGAAACCAAAAATTATACCGCGGGTGGCGAAGGTGGAGCCACGCTGATTAATGATAAAAAATTAATCGAACGTGCTGAGATCATCCGCGAAAAAGGGACCAACCGTAGCCAGTTCTTCCGCGGCCAGGTGGATAAATACACCTGGCGAGATATTGGTTCCAGCTATTTGATGTCCGATCTGCAGGCCGCCTATCTGTGGGCACAACTGGAAGCGGCGGATCGTATCAACCAGCAGCGCCTGGCGCTGTGGCAGAATTATTATGATGCGCTGGAACCGCTGGCACGCGCCGGGCGTATTGAACTGCCTTCCATACCGCAGGATTGTGTGCAAAATGCCCATATGTTTTACATCAAGCTGCGCGATATCGACGATCGCAGTGCGCTGATCAACTTCCTGAAAGAAGCCGAAATCATGGCGGTATTCCATTATATCCCGCTGCACGATTGCCCGGCTGGCGATAAATTTGGTGAGTTTGCCGGAGTTGATCGTTACACCACTCAGGAGAGCGAACGTCTGCTGCGCCTGCCGCTGTTTTACAATCTGTCGCCGGTCAACCAGCGCACAGTGATTACGACCTTACTGAACTACTTCGCCTGATATGTCGCTTGCTAAAGCGTCCCTGTGGACGGCAGCCAGTACGCTGGTAAAAATTGGTGCGGGCCTGCTGGTGGTGAAACTGCTGGCGGTTTCATTTGGCCCGGCCGGTGTGGGGCAGGCGGGTAACTTCCGCCAGATGGTTACCGTGCTCGGTGTACTGGCGGGGGCCGGAATATTCAACGGCGTCACCCAGAATATTCCCCCTCCCTCTTATACACCCCGCCGAGTCCATGCTAGTGGGGGGAACCCCTTTGCGCGTCGGCTGGGGTTTTTCACACCTATTGGCGCCCCTTTTTTTTTTGGCCCCGCGCCCCTCCGCCCGGGGGTTTTTTTGTTTCTGC
>OJJJ01000284.1_pt1 | contig 29384 bp, 24 predicted proteins | sample 1596311 | NCBI WGS metagenome assembly OJJJ01 (sample SAMEA4350140, study PRJEB24818) | metagenome | biome: human; feature: gut; material: faeces | place: Denmark | collected 2013-09 | reverse complement strand
CGGCTGTTTGTGTGAAGTGATTCACATCCGCCGTGTCGATGGAGGCGCATTATAGGGAGTTCTCTGGCGCCCGCAACCCTTAAATTACAGAAAAATGACTGACTGCTGCATTCCACAGCAAAACCCCGCCTTATACCCATTTGCACACAGAGTTATCCACAAACATCCCCATCATTTCGGCGATCCTGTCTACCTATATACGGTTTTAAGCTCTCGAAATAAGGGTCAACATTGAAAAAGAAAAATTCGCGAGCGTTGCGCAAACGTTTTCGTTACAATGCTGCGGCAAAACAAGGATGCCCCGTAAGGGGCGTTAGCTGAGTTTTTACGCAAAAACTCAGCTAACGCTCTCTGTTATAGTCAAATCCAGGGGATTTACCATGCAACAACGTCGTCCAGTCCGCCGCGCTCTGCTCAGTGTTTCTGACAAAGCAGGTATTATCGAATTCGCTCAGGCACTTTCCGCACGCGGTGTGGAGCTGCTGTCTACAGGTGGCACTGCGCGCCTGTTAGCAGAGAAAGGTCTGCCAGTGACCGAAGTTTCCGATTACACCGGTTTCCCGGAAATGATGGATGGACGCGTGAAGACCCTGCATCCAAAAGTACACGGCGGCATTCTTGGCCGTCGCGGTCAGGATGACGGAATAATGGAACAACACGGTATCGACCCTATCGATATGGTGGTTGTTAACCTGTACCCGTTCGCCGAGACCGTGGCTCGCGTTGGCTGCTCGCTGGAAGATGCGGTAGAGAATATCGATATCGGCGGCCCAACCATGGTGCGCTCGGCCGCCAAGAACCATAAAGATGTGGCTATCGTGGTAAAGAGCAATGACTACGACGCCATTATTAAAGAGATGGATGCCAACGAAGGTTCTCTGACCCTCGACACCCGTTTCGATCTCGCCATTAAAGCGTTCGAACACACCGCCGCCTACGACAGCATGATTGCCAACTACTTCGGCAGCATGGTCCCGGCCTATCACGGTGAAAGCAAAGACGCTGCAGGTCGCTTCCCGCGTACTCTTAACCTGAACTTCATTAAGAAGCAGGATATGCGCTACGGCGAAAACAGCCACCAGCAGGCTGCCTTCTATATAGAAGAGAATGTTAAAGAGGCGTCCGTTGCCACCGCTACGCAGGTCCAGGGCAAAGCGCTCTCTTATAACAACATCGCCGATACCGACGCCGCGCTCGAGTGCGTGAAAGAGTTCAACGAGCCAGCCTGCGTTATCGTTAAGCACGCCAACCCGTGCGGCGTGGCAGTCAGCTCCTCTATTCTTGATGCCTATGACCGCGCGTACAAAACCGACCCAACCTCCGCGTTCGGCGGCATCATCGCTTTTAACCGCGAACTGGATGCTGAAACGGCGCAGGCCATTATCTCCCGCCAGTTTGTTGAGGTGATCATCGCCCCGTCAGCAACTGAGGAAGCGCTGAAGATTACGGCGGCTAAGCAGAACGTTCGCGTCCTGACCTGCGGTCAGTGGGCTGAGCGTGTTGCGAGCCTGGATTTCAAACGCGTGAACGGCGGACTGCTGGTTCAGGATCGTGACCTGGGTATGGTCACCGAGGGTGAACTGCGCGTAGTGTCCAAACGTCAACCTACTGAGCAGGAACTGCGTGATGCGCTGTTCTGCTGGAAAGTCGCGAAGTTCGTGAAATCCAACGCCATTGTCTACGCCAAAGAGAACATGACCATCGGCATAGGCGCAGGCCAGATGAGCCGCGTTTATTCCGCGAAGATCGCCGGGATTAAAGCCGCCGACGAAGGTCTGGAAGTCAAAGGTTCGGCAATGGCGTCTGACGCCTTCTTCCCGTTCCGCGACGGGATTGATGCCGCAGCAGCCGTTGGCGTGAGCTGTGTTATCCAGCCAGGCGGCTCCATTCGTGATGACGAGGTGATTGCCGCTGCCGACGAACACGGTATTGCGATGATCTTTACCGACATGCGCCACTTCCGCCATTAATTCACGGAGCAGACGATGAAAGTATTAGTTATTGGCAACGGCGGGCGCGAGCACGCGCTGGCCTGGAAAGCCGCCCAGTCACCGCAGGTTTCAACCGTTTATGTCGCACCGGGTAATGCGGGTACCGCACTGGAACCGACGCTGCAAAACGTGGCTATCGGTGTAACCGACATTCCGGCACTGCTGAGCTTTGCCCAGAGCGAGAAGATCGATCTCACCATCGTTGGTCCGGAAGCGCCGCTGGTGATTGGCGTGGTCGATGCCTTCCGTGCCGCCGGTCTGAAAATCTTCGGCCCAACCGAAGGTGCTGCGCAGTTGGAAGGTTCTAAAGCGTTCACCAAAGATTTCCTCGCGCGCCATAATATTCCCACGGCGGAATACCAGAACTTCACTGAAGTGGAGCCCGCGCTGGCCTATCTGCGTGAGAAAGGCGCGCCGATCGTCATTAAAGCCGACGGCCTGGCTGCCGGTAAAGGCGTTATCGTGGCGATGACGCTTGAAGAAGCTGAAGCCGCCGTGCACGACATGCTGGCAGGCAACGCGTTTGGCGACGCGGGCCACCGCATCGTGATCGAGGAGTTCCTCGACGGCGAAGAGGCAAGCTTTATCGTGATGGTCGACGGCGAGCATGTCCTGCCGATGGCTACCAGTCAGGACCACAAACGTGTGGGCAATGGCGATACCGGTCCGAACACCGGCGGGATGGGTGCATACTCTCCAGCGCCTGTGGTAACTGATGACGTTCACCAGCGCACCATGGAACGCATCATCTGGCCAACCGTAAAAGGCATGGCGGCGGAAGGCAATACCTATACCGGTTTCCTGTACGCCGGTCTGATGATCGACAAACAGGGCAACCCGAAGGTTATCGAGTTTAACTGCCGCTTCGGCGACCCGGAAACCCAGCCGATCATGCTGCGCATGAAGTCGGACCTGGTGGATCTGTGCCTCGCCGCCTGCGACGGTAAGCTGGACGAGAAAACCTCCGAGTGGGACGAGCGCGCCTCGCTGGGCGTGGTAATCGCCGCCGGGGGTTATCCGGGCGACTACCGTACCGGAGACGCGATCCACGGCCTGCCGCTGGAAGAAGCCGCTGACGGCAAAGTGTTCCACGCCGGCACTAAACTCGCCGCCGACGACACGGTATTGACCAATGGGGGCCGCGTCCTGTGCGCAACCGCACTGGGTCATACCGTTGCAGAAGCGCAGAAGCGCGCTTACGCGTTAATGGCCGACATCCGCTGGGACGGCAGCTTTAGCCGTAACGATATCGGCTGGCGCGCCATCGAACGCGAGCAGCGCTAACGCGAAATTTTCGCCAACAGCGTTTTACGCGTGATGCCTAACTGACGGGCGGCTTCAGTTTTGTTGCCGCCCGTTTTTTCCAGTGCTGCCAGAATCACCTCTTTTTCAACATCCACCAGCGGTTGGATCTCCAGACTGTTCTCTGCTTTTATTGGCGTCGCGGCAATCGCCAACGGCAGCTCGCGTTCAGAAATGTATTCTCCCGTCAGCAGAACCACCGCACGCTCAATCGCATTTTCCAGCTCACGAATGTTTCCCGGCCAGTCGTAATGGATCAGCAGATCCATTGCCTGCGGGGTAAAACCTTTCACCGCTTTGCGGTTACGCTCAGCAAAGCGCTGGAGAAAATGCCCGGCCAGCAGCGGAATATCTTCCCGGCGTTGACGTAATGCGGGCATCTCGATAGTGACGACGTTCAGGCGATAGTAGAGATCCTGGCGAAAACGTCCGGCGTTGACCTCTTGTGCCAGATCGCGATGGGTGGCGGCAATCAGCCGGACATCCACAGCAATAGTCTGATTACTGCCTACGCGCTGAACTTCACGCTCCTGAATCGCCCGCAGCAGGCGCACCTGCATCAGCGGCGAGATATCGCCAATCTCATCAAGAAACAGCGTACCGCCGTCGGCTTCCACAAAGCGCCCTTCCCGGCGTTTATCGGCACCGGTAAACGCGCCTTTTTCATGGCCGAACAGTTCAGATTCCAGCAGAGATTCATTCAGCGCCGCGCAGTTGAGCGTCACCAGTGGTTTATCACTGCGCGCACTGCTGGCGTGAAGCGCCCGGGCGACCAGTTCTTTGCCCGTTCCGGAGTCTCCGTGAATAAGCACCGTCGCATCCGACGGCGCAACCATCGCAATTTCGTTAAGCAGGTGCTGCATCGCCGGACTGTTGCCAATCATGCCAAACTGCGCTGCCGGGGCTGCTACGGGGTCGACGCCGGTCGCCCGGGTATGCGCCAGCGCCTTTTCCAGCGTGTGCTGCAGACTGTCAAAATCCAGTGGTTTGATTAAGTAATCCAGCGCCCCGGTTTTTAACGCTTCCACCGCGGTCTCCACGCTAGAAAAAGCGGTCATAATCAAGACCGGAATCGCCGGATTCAGGGCTTTGATCTCTTTCAGCGTTTCAATGCCGTCCATCTCCGCCATACGCACATCGCACAACACCAGATCAAAGACGTGTTCACGCACCTGCGCCAGCGCCTCTCGTCCACTATAGGCAAGCGCAACGTCATAGCCCCAGCCACGCAGCAGCGCTTGTAGAATAGTGCAGTGGCTGACGTCATCGTCCACAACCAGAATATCGATTTTTCCGTGTGTCATCCTTGTCAATCCTGTGGTTTCGCATTGATCGGCAGCCAGAGAGTAAAGACGGTGCCTCTACCTTCCACGCTGGTTACCTGAATGGTTCCGCCGTGCTGCTCAATGATGTTTTGCACCACCGCCAGTCCCAGCCCGGTACCGTCTGCCTTCGTCGTAAAGTAAGGAGTAAAAATAGCCTCCAGCTGGTCGGGTGCAATTCCCTTTCCGCTGTCGGTAACCCTAATTTTAACCCGATCGGCGCCACTTTCACTCGCTGAAACCGTAACCGTCCCCTGATGCCCGATAGCATGAATGGCGTTGAGGTATAAATTCAGCAGGACCTGCGTGAGTCGGTCGGGATCGGCTTGAATAGCGGGTAACGCAGCATTCGGCGTAAACTGCAGTTGAATTTCCCGGCTCTGAGCATCCTGGCTAACCAAATGCAGCGAGTGGGTGATGACTTCATTAAGATCGACCCGCTGCAGCGTCAGGTGCGCGGGCTTCACCAGCTCCAGCAATTCACTCACCACCCGATTTAAGCGATCGGCCTCTTTCGCCATCACCTGCGCCAGTTCATGCGACTCGCCCCCCGCCGGAGTGCGTTCGGCAAAATATTTCGCTAACCCCTTGATGGATGACAGTGGATTACGGATTTCATGCGCGACTCCCGCCGCCAGATGTCCGAGAGCCATCAGCTTTTCTTTACGCTTCATCGCGTCCTGTAGCTCTTTATAAGAACGCTGATAGCGTTGGTACCAGAAAAACGTCAGCACGGTAGCCAGCAGCACCGCCGCCAGAGCAGACAGAACGATCAGCGTATTACGCCACTCTCTGGCCTGAGTCGCGGCCAGGTCGCTGGCATCAAAAGCGATAAAGATGGTTTGCGTGGGCGTATTCGCATGATCGTCATTACCGGAGCAGCGTGCCATACCATGCCTCCCGGCCCCATACAACGGCTGGAACTGGCGATAAATTTCCAGGGCTGGTATTTGATCATGCCCATCGGGCGATGAGTCGATATTCCGCCAGCGTTCTTGTTCCCCAGGATTTAACTGACGCAGGACATCCGGCGAGTAGAGGGATTTACCAACCATAGAGGAATCACTGTGGGTGATAATCACGCCATGCTCATCGACAACGGCAAACCAGAGTACGCCCGGCTGTACCGCCATTTGCTCCAGCAGCGTTTGTTGCTGCGCATGATGCATACGCATTCCCATACCCACACGCGTACCGGACTCAAGGGCGCGGATCAGCACGCTTCCCTTTTCCAGTAACGTTTGTCGAGCGGCATCACTTTCCCGGCCGTAGTCCCGAATGGTCATGATGGAAAACCACCCCACCAAAATCAGGATCGCCGCCGGTAATAACCGGCTCAGCCACTTTGCTGCCGTATCCTTATCAAGACGCATACGTTCTCCCTTTCCCGCCGTTCCTTTCTTCATTTCAGGTATACAGCAGAAATCATGCCATCTTTTCACCCTGATAACCCTGTTCTCAGGCACAAACCCTCACAACGGGTGGGTAAAAATGACCCACCGGGCTGTTCTGGCGAGTCATTTTTACTCGCTTACGCCCGGACGGCAGCCGCGCGAGCCCCGCAGCACAAGGACGTCCAGGTTGGCACGGAAGATGCAAAAGAGAAAGTAAGCTAACCAACAGGAGAACGAACGATGAAACGGAATAATAAACTGGCGCTAATGGTCCTCTCGCTGATGGCTCTGGGTTCCACCCCGGCGCTGGCGCAACATCACTGGGGCAATGGTGAGGGAATGTGGCAACAGGGTGGTACGCCAATGACCACCGAGCAGCAGGCTGCAGCCCAGAAAATCGCTGATGATTACTACACGCAGACCCGCGCATTGCGCCAGCAGTTGACGTCCAAACGTTATGAGTACAACGCGTTGCTCACCGCCAGCCCGCTGGACAGCGCAAAAATTAATGCCGTCGCAAAAGAGATAGAATCGCTGAATCAGGCGCTGGATGAGCAACGGGTGAAACGGGATGTCGCCATGGCGGAGGCGGGCGTGCCTCGCGGTGCCGGCATGGGTTGCGGTGGCGGCAGTTACCATCGTGGCGGGGGTCATATGGGTATGGGCCACTGGTAAAGAACTTAATGCCTGATGGCGCCACGCTAATCAGGCCTACAGATGGATACCGTAAGCCGGATAAGACGCTTTTACGTCGCCATCCGGCGTTAAAATGTTTTATCTTTTGGCTGCCAACGGCAGAAATCAGAATTCGCGACCAGCAACAGCTGAGATCCCTCAGGCGCTTCCAGCCATGCCACGCTCACGTCGACCGACGAGCGGCTCTGGCGGCGCTCGATATGGTTTATCGCCCATGAATCTAAATCAGGTTTGATCGTCTCGCCTTCACACGTAGTGACCGTGCGTTCGGCGGCATGCCAACGCCCCTGCCGTAATACTACACGCCCTTGGCGCAGCGCATCGCTGGTCTGACGGGTTTGATCGGCACGGTAGCGGTAGAGCGCAATTTGATCGCTGGAAAGCTGCTGCTTTTGTCCATCGACTTCACGCTGCATAAAACTCAGTTCACCCCGATCGTCGAAACGGATGCGAACATGCTCCGGCGGTTGGCTGTATACGTTGAGTTCTATCAGAGAGAGGGTATCACCCTGCCAGCGGTACTCACTGGTGGTTGTGTCGCCGCTTCGCCACGGACTAAAAACGGAGAGCAGATGCACATCATCGTTGGAATCTTTACGCCAAACGCGTACCGCTCCGTGATCGCCAACATAACCGCTGGCCGTGAACGGAGGAAGCTCAGAGTGGCGACTGCAGGCAGACAGCAACAGAACACCTGAAAGCCAAAGCGTATGACGCCAGATGGACAAAAGGGGCGAAACCGCCCCCTCGTTAAAACTGTTCACTGCCACGCGAATTACTTAACCGCGTCTTTCAGTGCTTTACCAGAAACAAATGCCGGTACGTTAGCTGCGGCGATTTTGATTTCTTGACCGGTCTGCGGGTTGCGGCCAGTACGCTCAGCGCGGTGGTTCACTTTGAAGGTACCGAAACCAACCAGTTGTACAGCATCGCCTTCTTTCAGAGACTCAGTAATAGCAGCCAGAGTGGATTCCAGAGCAGCTTTAGCCTGTGTTTTGGACAGTTCTGCTTTGTCTGCAATTACATCAATCAGTTGAGTCTTGTTCATAAGTTATCCTTACAATGTGTTTATCGCTTGCTAAGCATCGAGTGCGACGAAAATGCCAAAAAAGCACTCTCCTGCATACACGCACCGATAGCCACTTTTTTTCGCCCCCCAAATGTAGACCAGACGGGGGGCAGAAGGGAAGAGTCGAGGTGCGACAAAACAGGCGTTAAATCACGTTTTGTTGTCTCATTGGTTAAAAATTATACCAATATTGCTCTCACCGGCCTCACGTAAGTCTGCACGCAGCCCTTTGATCAGCTCAATATCGCGTTCTTCGCACTCTGCCAGCAGGCGGAAAATCTCCCACTGGATGTCCCATTCCTGCTCAACCGCCGGGTTCGCCCGCAATTCTTCGTCGGTCATTTCGCGGCCTTCCTGGGTCATTTCCAGCATCGCCACGGTCGTAATGGATGCCTTACTGACTTCGATAGCATGTTCCAGCGTTTCGCCACTCAGACGGGAGTGAATCAGCTCGCTTAACGCCACGCAGGCGTCGATGGCCGGATAGACACCATACAGGTCAAAATCATCCGCTACCGGAATAGCCTCTTCCAGCTTCTCGAGCTGAGAGTCGAAGTTCACCTTCGCGTCTTTGACCGTTAACGTCTCCCAGATTAAATCCAGGATACGGCGATAGATGTGGCCATCACCAAACTCGGTCTGCTTGCAGAACGCGGCATAATTGGGATACATGCGCTCGCACAGGCAGGCCATAAAGGTGACGTGCTGCCAGCTTTCCAGCTTCTCAAGGCGCAGGTGAATCGGGTTTTGTAGCATGATGATGTCTCGAATCGAAAATTAGCCGCAGTTTACCTGAATCATGGCTGAATTTCCTGCCAACGAACAAAAGCCGGACGCGCGGAGGCGACGGCATCCGCCCAGCGTGTCGGTTCCGGTAAACGGTAGCCCTTCATACAGTGCTGCACCCACGCCAGCGCGCTGTCCATGCTCACCCGATGTCCGGTGGCAATAAACAACGGGTTACAGCGTGCTTTACTGCGCCACACCCATGCCAGCTGCTCGCCTTTATCGATAAGCGGTGCCAGCGCGCCCGGCTCGTCGGAGAGTGGCTCAAACTTACCGCAGAGGCGTTTCTTGGCGACACCGATGGTCGGCACGTCCACCAGCAAACCAAAGTGACTGGCAACGCCTAAACGGCGCGGATGGGAGATACCGTGTCCGTCCACGAAAAGCAGGTCAGGTTTTTGCGAGAGTTGTTCCCACGCTGCCAGCAGCGCGGGATATTCACGGAAGGAGAGAAAGCCAGGAATGTAGGGCATGGTGGTAGCGATGCGCGCCACCTTGTACTCCACCAGCTCAAGCGAGGGATACTTCAGCAGCACCATCGCCGCGCGCGTCACTTCGCCGCCCTGCTCAAAACCGACGTCCGCTCCGCCAATGTACTGCGGGGGATCTCTGTCCGGGCGATCCTCGCGGATCACCGATGAGGCCAGTTCGATTTGTTGAGCGCGTAGCGACGCGAGATCCATAACCACTCCTTACTTGTGATACTGCGCAGAAAGCCGATGCACCGCCTCCACAAATACGCCAGCGTGTTCTGGCGGCACATCCTGATGAATACCGTGGCCGAGGTTAAAGACGTGGCCTTCACCCTGGCCGAAACCAGACAGTATAGTCGACACTTCTTCTTCAATGCGGGCTGGCTGTGCGTAGAGCATGGACGGGTCCATATTGCCCTGCAGCGCCACTTTATCGCCCACGCGACGGCGCGCATCGGCAATATCGGTCGTCCAGTCGAGACCCAGCGCGTCGCAGCCGGTCGCCGCCATCGCTTCCAGCCACTGACCGCCGCCTTTGGTAAACAGCGTCACCGGCACGCGACGACCTTCGTTTTCACGCAGCAGGCCATCGACGATTTTGTGCATGTAGTACAGGGAGAACTGCTGATAATCGCGCCCGGTCAGCACGCCGCCCCAGGTATCGAAAATCATCACCGACTGCGCGCCCGCTTTGATCTGCGCGTTGAGATAGAGCGTGACGCTCTTCGCCAGCTTGTCGAGTAGCGCATGCAGCGCCAGCGGCTCGGCGTACATCATCTTTTTGATCACGGTAAAGGCTTTGCTGCTGCCACCTTCCACCATATAGGTCGCCAGCGTCCACGGGCTACCGGAGAAGCCAATCAATGGCACTTCACCTTTCAATTCACGGCGAATGGTGCGCACGGCGTTCATCACATAGCCCAGTTCGCCTTCCGGATCGGGGATCGGCAGCTTATCAACGTCGGCTTTGCTTTTGACTGGGGAGGTGAAACGCGGGCCTTCGCCGGTTTCGAAGTACAGGCCAAGGCCCATCGCATCCGGAATAGTCAGAATGTCCGAAAAGAGAATGGCAGCATCCAGCGGGAAGCGACGCAGCGGCTGGAGCGTCACTTCACAGGCCAGCTCGGCGTTTTTGCACAGCGACATAAAATCGCCGGCCTGCGCGCGCGTGGCTTTGTACTCCGGGAGATAGCGTCCCGCCTGGCGCATCATCCACACCGGGGTGACATCAACGGGCTGGCGCAGCAGCGCACGCAGATAACGATCGTTCTTCAGTTCGGTCATTTTTGCATTTCCTTAAGCGTCATGGCCTCAGTGTAACACTACTCATACTCGGCCCGACACATCGCCACGGTATCTTCTATCAACCGACGCGCCACGGTGCCTGGCGGCGGTAGCAGCGGTAAATCGTCATAGCGATACCAGTTCGCTTCCAGCAGCTCTTTCTGATCGATAACAATCTCACCGCTGTCGTATTCGGCCATAAACGCGGTCATCAACGACATCGGGAATGGCCACGGCTGTGAAGTGACATAGCGCAGGTTCTTCACCTTAATACTGCTCTCTTCCATCACCTCGCGCGCCACCGCCTGCTCCAGCGTTTCGCCCACTTCAACGAACCCGGCCAGCACGGTATGAATGCCGTTGCGATGACGGGTATGTTGCGCCAGCAGGATGGAATCCTCGCGGCGGATAGCGACGATGATGCACGGCGCAATCTGAGGGTAATAGCGTTCGCGGCAGTGGCTGCAGAGCATCGCCCACTCGGTTTTGCTCGGATGCATGGTATGCCCACAGTAACCACAGAATTTATGCGAGCGATAAAACTCCGCCAGTTGCACACCACGGCCCGCCAGCTGGAACAACCCCACGTCCAGATCCAGCACCTGACGAACAGATCCCATATCCTGGCGACGAGCTTGTTGGATCAACCACACAGGCTCACCCTGCCACTCACCGATCCTCAGTGCGGACTGGCCTGCAAGATCAAATTTTTCCGCTGTGCCGTAGGGTATTTCCCCGGCGGGCAGCCATAATTTTTGTTCGTGACTGACGATCCACCAACCAAGATCTGATTTTTCAATAATACGATCCATATCTATTGCACTACCTTCGCTTCACTGACATGTTGTTAGCATTGTGGTTACATTTTGGTTAAGCCGATTCAATTCTAAACCTTGCGGAGTCGAACATGTTAAACCAGCTAGAAAGCCTGACTGAGCGCGTTAGAGGAAGTAATACACTGGTGGATCGCTGGCTACATGTGCGCAAGCATCTACTCGTGGCGTATTACAATCTGGTCGGTATTAAGCCTGGCAAAGAATCGTTTATGCGGCTGAATGAAAAAGCGCTGGATGACTTTTGTCAGAGCCTGGTCGACTACCTGTCCGACGGCCATTTCAATATTTATGAACGTATTATCCGCGAAATGGAAGGCAGTAACCCGTATTTAAGTGCATCAAGGCTCTGTCCACTGCTGGAAGCCAATACCCAGCAGATCATGGATTACTACGATTCCACGCTTGAGAATGCGATCGATCACGATAACTATCTTGAGTTTCAGCAGGCGCTGTCCGATCTCGGTGAAGCGCTGGAAGAGCGATTCACCCTGGAAGACAAGCTGATTGCCCTCGCGTTGGATAACGACCTGAACGCAAGCAATGAAGATAACATCGCGCGGCCTGCTTGAGTTCTTAGTCGTTAACGAGTAATTTACAAATAGTCGCCCCTCTCACGAGGGGGATTTTTCTTGTCGGAGTGCCCAGTGTGAAAGCACGGGCTGAGACCGTTAATTCGGGATCCGCGGAACCTGATCAGGCTAATACCTGCGAAGGGAACAAGAGTAAAACTGCTTTGTATCGCCCCAGGGCGATCTCCTCTTGCTTCATCCGTCGTCTGACAAGCCATGTCCTTCACTTTTGGAATGAGCTATGTCTGCAACAAAACTGACCCGCCGCGAACAGCGCGCACAAGCACAACACTTCATCAATACGCTGGAAGGCACTGCTTTCCCGAACTCAAAACGTATTTACATCACCGGCCCGAAGAACAATATCCGCGTCCCGATGCGCGAAATCCAGCTCAGCCCGACGCTTATCGGCGGCAGCAAAGAACAGCCGCAATATGAAGTTAACGAAGCGGTGCCGGTGTACGACACCTCCGGCCCGTACGGCGATCCGGATGTTGCCATTAACGTCCAGCAGGGGCTGGCAAAGCTGCGCCAGCCGTGGATTGACGCACGTAACGACAGCGAAGAACTAAACGAGCAAAGCTCTGCGTACACCAAAGAACGTCTGGCTGACGATGGTCTGGACGAACTGCGTTTCACCGGTCTGCTGACGCCAAAACGTGCGAAAGCGGGTAAATGCGTCACGCAGTTGCACTACGCGCGCCAGGGTATCGTCACGCCGGAGATGGAATTTATTGCCATCCGTGAAAACATGGGCCGCGAGCGCATCCGCAGCGAAGTGCTGCGCCACCAGCATCCGGGCGAAGGTTTTGGTGCTCGCCTGCCGGAGAACATCACGCCAGAATTTGTGCGTGACGAAGTGGCCGCCGGTCGCGCCATTATTCCTGCCAACATCAACCACCCGGAATCCGAGCCGATGATCATTGGCCGCAACTTCCTGGTGAAGGTCAATGCCAACATTGGTAACTCAGCGGTCACTTCGTCCATTGAAGAGGAGGTGGAAAAGCTGGTCTGGTCTACGCGCTGGGGCGCAGACACGGTAATGGATCTCTCTACCGGGCGTTATATCCACGAAACCCGCGAATGGGTGCTGCGTAACAGCCCGGTGCCGATTGGCACGGTGCCAATCTATCAGGCACTTGAGAAAGTGAATGGCATTGCGGAAAACCTCACCTGGGAAGCCTTCCGCGATACGTTGCTTGAGCAGGCTGAACAGGGCGTGGACTATTTCACCATTCACGCTGGTGTGCTGCTGCGCTACGTGCCAATGACGGCGAAGCGCCTGACCGGAATTGTCTCGCGTGGCGGTTCGATCATGGCGAAGTGGTGCCTGTCTCATCACCAGGAAAACTTCCTCTACGAACACTTCCGCGAGATCTGCGAAATCTGCGCCGCCTATGACGTATCCCTGTCGCTGGGCGACGGCCTGCGTCCGGGCTCCATCCGCGACGCCAACGACGAAGCACAGTTTGCCGAACTGCACACGCTGGGCGAGCTGACCAAAATCGCCTGGGAGTATGATGTGCAGGTGATGATTGAAGGTCCGGGACATGTGCCGATGCAGATGATCCGCCGCAACATGACCGAAGAGCTGGAGCACTGCCACGAAGCACCGTTCTACACGCTGGGCCCCTTGACGACCGACATCGCACCGGGTTACGACCACTTCACGTCGGGAATTGGTGCGGCGATGATCGGCTGGTTCGGCTGCGCAATGCTCTGCTACGTGACGCCAAAAGAGCACCTTGGGCTGCCTAACAAAGAGGACGTGAAGCAGGGTCTGATCACCTACAAGATTGCCGCCCACGCGGCGGATCTCGCCAAAGGTCATCCGGGCGCGCAAATCCGTGATAACGCCATGTCGAAAGCACGCTTTGAATTCCGTTGGGAAGATCAGTTCAACCTGGCGCTCGACCCGTTCACCGCCCGCGCCTATCACGACGAAACCCTGCCTCAGGAATCCGGCAAAGTGGCACACTTCTGCTCTATGTGTGGGCCAAAATTCTGCTCGATGAAAATCAGCCAGGAGGTGCGTGACTACGCCGCCGCGCAGACTATCGAGGTGGGTATGGCGGACATGTCAGAAACCTTCCGCGCCAAAGGCGGCGAAATCTACCTCAAAAAAGAGGAGGCATAATGTACCAGCCTGATTTCCCCCCTGTCCCCTTCCGCTTAGGGCTTTACCCGGTGGTGGATAGTGTAGCGTGGATCGCTCGCCTGCTGGAGGCAGGCGTTCGCACGATCCAGCTGCGCATCAAAGATAAACGCGATGACGAGGTAGAGGCCGATGTGGTCGCCGCCATTGAACTGGGGCGGCGCTATGATGCCCGCCTGTTTATCAACGACTATTGGCGGCTGGCGATCAAACACCAGGCCTACGGCGTGCATCTCGGTCAGGAAGATCTGGAGACAACCGACCTCAACGCCATCCGCAAAGCAGGCCTGCGCCTGGGCGTGTCGACGCACGATGATATGGAGATTGATATTGCGCTGGCAGCCCGCCCGTCCTATATCGCGCTCGGCCACGTTTTCCCGACACAAACTAAGCAGATGCCGTCTGCCCCGCAGGGTTTGACGCAACTGGCGAGTCACGTCGAACGCCTGGCGGATTATCCAACGGTCGCCATCGGTGGGATCAGCCTTGAGCGCGCCCCCGCCGTTCTGAAGACCGGCGTCGGCAGTATTGCTGTCGTCAGCGCCATCACCCAGGCGGCAGACTGGCAGGCCGCTACCGCACAGCTCTTACAGCTGGCAGGAGCTGGCGATGAATGACCAGGATTTTATGCGCTACAGCCGCCAGATCCTGCTTGAGGATATCGCCATTGACGGGCAGCAAAAGCTGCTCGCCAGCCGGGTTCTGATTGTCGGCCTGGGAGGATTAGGCGCACCCGCGGCGCTCTATCTGGCAGGCGCTGGCGTCGGCACGCTGGTGCTGGCCGACGACGACGAGGTGCACCTCAGCAATCTGCAGCGGCAAATTCTCTTTACCACCGGGGATATCAACCAGCCTAAAGCACAGATCACACAGCAGCGGTTGAACCTGCTAAACCCGGATATCGAACTGATTGCACTCCAGGAGCGGCTCAGCGGCGAAAGCCTGTTGCGTGAAGTCGCCCTGGCCGATGTGGTGCTGGACTGTACCGACAATATGGCCACGCGTCAGGCGATCAATACCGCCTGCGTGGCGCAGAACGTACCGCTCATTACCGCCAGTGCAGTCGGCTTCGGTGGGCAGATGATGGTCCTGACACCGCCGTGGGCGCGGGGATGCTATCGCTGCCTGTGGCCGGATGATGCGGAGCCAGAACGCAACTGCCGCACGGCGGGCATTCTCGGCCCCGTGGTGGGCGTGATGGGCACTCTGCAGGCGCTGGAGGCTATTAAGCTCCTCAGCGGTATGGAGACGGAACGTAATACGCTGCGCCTGTTTGATGCCCGCTCCGGTAGCTGGCGGCATCTGGCGCTTCACCGCGCCAGCCACTGCCCGGTATGCGGAGGGCACGATGCGCATTCTGTTTAACGATGAGCCAATGCAGTGCGACGAAAATCTCACCATCGCCGCGCTACTTGAGACGCTACGCCAGCTTAAACCGGGGACGGCACTGGCGCTCAATCAACAGATCCTGCCGCGCGAGCAGTGGGAGCACCAGCAGGTGAGCGAAGGCGATCAGATCCTGCTGTTTCAGGTTATTGCAGGGGGCTGAAATGTTACGTATTGCCGATAAAGTCTTTGATTCGCATTTGTTTACCGGAACCGGGAAATTCGCCTCGCCGCAGCTGATGGTGGATGCCATCCGTGAAAGCGGCAGCCAACTGGTAACGCTGGCACTGAAGCGCGTGGATCTGCGTCATCACAGCGATGCTATTCTGGCACCGCTGCTGGAAGCGGGCGTCATGCTGCTGCCAAACACCTCCGGTGCCAAAACCGCTGAAGAGGCAATTTTCGCCGCCCGACTGGCACGTGAAGCCCTCGGTACGCACTGGCTGAAGCTGGAAATTCACCCGGATGCTCGCTGGCTGCTGCCTGACCCAATCGAAACCCTGAAAGCCGCGGAAAAGCTGGTGCAACAAGGGTTTACCGTGCTGCCCTACTGCGGTGCCGACCCCGTCCTGTGTAAACGTCTGGAGGAAGTTGGCTGCGCGGCTGTCATGCCGCTGGGCGCACCTATTGGCTCTAATCAGGGGCTGGGGACCCGCGCGATGCTGGAAATTATCATCGAACAGGCCACCGTGCCGGTGGTGGTTGACGCTGGCATCGGCGTACCAAGCCATGCCGCCCAGGCACTGGAAATGGGTGCTGACGCGGTGCTGGTGAACACGGCGATTGCCGTCGCTGACGATCCGGTGATGATGGCGCGCGCCTTCCGCCTGGCGGTGGACGCAGGTTTACTGGCGCGGCAGTCTGGCCCCGGCTCGCGCAGTTTTCAGGCGCAGGCCACCAGCCCGCTGACCGGTTTTCTGGAGACACTCTCATGACCACATTTACCGATCGCTGGCGGCAGCTTAACTGGGACGATATTCGCCTGCGCATCAACGGCAAAACGCATGCTGACGTGGAACGGGCGTTAAATGCCCGTCATCCGTCCCGCGAAGACATGATGGCCCTGCTCTCCCCGGCGGCCAGCGCATACCTGGAACCGATGGCACAGCGCGCCCAGCGCCTCACACGCCAGCGCTTTGGCAACACGGTGAGCTTTTACGTCCCGCTCTATCTTTCAAACCTGTGCGCCAATGACTGTACCTACTGTGGCTTTTCCATGAGCAACCGCATCAAGCGCAAAACGCTGGACGAAAACGAAATCGCGCGCGAATGTGCAGCCATTCGGGAGATGGGCTTCGAGCATCTCCTGCTGGTAACGGGTGAGCATCAGGGCAAGGTCGGGATGGACTACTTCCGCCAGCACCTGCCCGCCATTCGCCGTGAATTTTCCTCGTTACAGATGGAAGTGCAGCCTCTGTCACAGGACGAATACGCAGAGCTAAAAACCCTCGGGCTCGATGGCGTTATGGTCTATCAGGAGACGTATCACGAGGCGACGTACGCCCGTCACCATCTGAAGGGTAATAAACAGGATTTCGTGTTTCGGCTGGAAACGCCGGACAGGCTGGGCCGGGCCGGTATCGACAAAATTGGTCTTGGTGCCCTGACAGGCTTGTCTGACAGCTGGCGAGTGGATTGCTATATGGTGGCAGAGCATCTGCTATGGCTGCAGCAACACTACTGGCAGAGCCGCTACTCGATCTCCTTTCCACGGTTGCGCCCGTGTACGGGGGGAATTGAACCTGCTTCGCTGATGGATGAAAGGCAACTGGTGCAAACCATCTGCGCGTTTCGTCTGTTCTCGCCAGAGGTCGAATTATCACTCTCAACGCGTGAATCACCCGCGTTCCGCGATCGGGTGATCCCGCTTGCGATAAACAACGTCAGCGCCTTTTCCAAAACACAACCAGGCGGCTACGCCGACAACCATCCGGAGCTGGAGCAGTTTGCCCCGCATGACGATCGACGCCCGGAAGCGGTTGCAGAAGCCCTGACAGCGCAAGGGCTACAACCCGTCTGGAAAGACTGGGATAGCTGGCTGGGAAGAGCCTCGCAATTACGCTGAAACACAATGTAAAGCAACGGAAAGGTTACGAAGCGGCTCTTAAGACATTAACCGGGTGATTGTCGGCTGACGCCCGGTTTTTTTATGCTAACAGGGTCAGCAACGGAAGCTGACCAGGGCGAAAAGTTTCTTCCTCGTTTCGCCCTGCCTTCACGCTTCAGGCCGGTTTCAACAGCCCTGGCGCTCTCCGATACAAAATTGTAACCGGTTTCAGTAAATTGCCGATTTCTTTGTGATGCCTGACACACAATCGCGGTAAAGCGGTTGTTGAAGCGGTCTGCACGGGATAATTATCAATAAACACATGTAGATCGAGGCTGACTATGAAGAACATCGTTTTATGCTGTGCAGCGGGAATGTCAACCAGCATGCTGGTTCAACGTATGAAAGATGCCGCGCAGAAAAAAGGGGTCGAAGTAACCATTAAAGCCGTTCCGGTCGCGGAGTTTAAAGACAACATCGCGACGGCCGACATCGTATTACTGGGGCCACAGGTTAAATACGAACAGGCAAAACTTCAGGCGCAGGCCGACCCGCTAGGCAAGAAAGTCGCGGTAATCGATATGATGGATTACGGCATGATGAAAGGTGATGCCGTACTGGAAAAAGCGCTCAAGCTGCTGGAGTCATAATGGAAGACTTAGAAACAACGATCATGGAACTGTTGGTCAACGCAGGTGCGGCGCGCAGTGCAGCCCTGACGGCGTTACAGATGGCGCGCAAAGGTGACTTTGACGAAGCTGAAAAAGCGATGGAAGAGTCGCGCGAATATGTGAAGCATGCGCATACGATTCAGACTCAACTCATCGGGCTTGATGAAGGAACCGGGAAGCTGCCGGTAAACCTGATTACCGTTCACTCTCAGGACCACCTGATGAACGCGATGGTTATTCAGGATCTGGCGGGCGATATGATTGAGCTTTATCGTCGTTTGCCGCTGATTAACTGAATAAATCCTGGTGGCGCTACGCTTACCAGGCCTACAAAACAGCATAAAAAAACCCGCCGAGGCGGGTTTTTTATTGTCGGGTGGCGCTACGCTTACCCGACCTACGAGGCACATGCCCGGTAATGTTTATTACCGGGCATCAACGATTACTCGTTGTCGGAACCGCCCAGACCTGCGTTCAGCAGTTCTGCCAGGCTCGCGGAGGCATCTTCAGCAGTTACCTGCGGTGCTGCTGGCAGTTCGCCCGCAGCACGACGACGCATACGATCCTGGTGGTACGCATAACCGGTACCCGCCGGGATCAGACGACCCACGATAACGTTCTCTTTCAGACCGCGCAGTTCATCACGTTTACCTGCAACAGCCGCTTCGGTCAGGACACGCGTGGTTTCCTGGAACGATGCTGCAGAGATGAAGGACTCGGTTGCCAGAGACGCTTTGGTGATACCCAGCAGGTCACGTGCGAAGGTCGCACTGACTTTGCCATTCGCCTCCAGCTCGCGGTTAGCGATCTTGACGCGTGAGTATTCAACCTGCTCGCCTTCCAGGAAGTCGGAGCTGCCCGCGTTTTCGATGGTTGCTTTACGCAGCATCTGACGAACGATAACTTCGATGTGTTTATCGTTAATCTTAACGCCCTGCAGACGGTATACGTCCTGTACTTCGTTAACGATGTAACGGGTAACAGCATGCACACCACGCAGACGCAGGATGTCGTGCGGCGCTTCTGGACCATCGGAAACCACGTCACCACGTTCTACACGTTCACCTTCGAACACGTTGAGCTGACGCCACTTAGGAATCATCTCTTCGTACGGCTCGCTGCCATCTACAGGCGTGATCACCAGACGGCGCTTACCTTTGGTCTCTTTACCGAAGGAGATGATACCGCTGATTTCAGCCAGGATTGCCGGCTCTTTCGGACGACGAGCTTCGAACAGGTCCGCAACGCGTGGCAGACCACCGGTGATGTCCTTGGTACCGCCGGATTCCTGAGGAATACGCGCCAGGGTGTCACCAGAGCTGATCTGTACGCCATCTTCCAGCTGTACAATCGCTTTACCCGGCAGGAAGTACTGCGCAGGCATATCAGTACCAGGGATCAGAACGTCGTTACCCTGAGCATCAACGATTTTCAGTGCAGGACGCAGATCTTTACCACCGGTAGTACGTTCAGCAGAATCCAGAACCACCAGAGAAGACAGACCGGTCAGCTCGTCGGTCTGACGAGTAATGGTCTGGCCGTCAATCATGTCAGTGAAGCGGATGAAACCACTTACTTCGGTGATAACCGGCATGGTGTGTGGGTCCCAGTTTGCAACGGTTTCACCGCCGGCAACCTGCTCGCCATCACCTTTCGCCATAACCGCACCGTAAGGCACTTTATAGCTCTCTTTAGTACGACCGAATTCGTCGATCAGCTTCAGCTCGGTGTTACGAGAGGTCACAACCAGCTTGCCTGCGGAGTTAACAACAGACTTCGCGTTGCTGAGCTTGATGCTACCTTTGTTTTTCACCTGGATGCTGGATTCAGCAGCCGCACGAGATGCCGCACCACCGATGTGGAACGTACGCATCGTCAGCTGTGTACCCGGCTCACCGATGGACTGTGCCGCGATAACGCCGATGGCTTCACCTTTGTTGATGATGTGGCCACGCGCCAGGTCACGACCGTAGCAGTGTGCACATACACCAAAGTCGGTGTCACAGGATACAACGGAACGCACTTTCACTGAGTCAACAGAGTTCGCTTCCAGCAGGTCACACCACTGTTCGTGCAGCAGGGTGTTGCGTGGAACCAGAATGTCTGCGGTGCCCGGCTTCAGAATGTCTTCCGCGGTCACACGACCCAGTACGCGATCGCGCAGCGGCTCTTTAACATCACCACCCTCGATAACCGGGGTCATGGTGATACCTTCGAGGGTGCCACAATCGTCTTCGGTGACGACCAGATCCTGCGCAACGTCAACCAGACGACGCGTCAGATAACCGGAGTTCGCCGTTTTCAGTGCGGTATCCGCCAGACCTTTACGCGCACCGTGCGTGGAGATGAAGTACTGGAGTACGTTCAGACCTTCACGGAAGTTCGCGGTGATTGGCGTTTCGATGATGGAGCCATCTGGCTTCGCCATCAGACCACGCATACCTGCCAGCTGACGAATCTGTGCTGCGGAACCACGCGCACCGGAGTCGGCCATCATGTAGATGCTGTTGAAGGAAACCTGCTGCTCTTCAACGCCGTCACGGTTAATCACGGTTTCGGTCTGCAGGTTATCCATCATCGCTTTGGATACACGATCGTTCGCCGCTGCCCAGATATCGATAACTTTGTTATAGCGTTCGCCTGCGGTTACCAGACCAGACTGGAACTGCTCCTGGATCTCAGCAACTTCAGCTTCCGCTTCAGAGATGATCTCGTGTTTCTTCTCCGGGATGACCATGTCATCGATACCAACAGATGCACCTGAACGCGCTGCATAAGCAAAGCCGGTGTACATTGTCTGGTCAGCGAAGATAACGGTCGGCTTCAGGCCCAGAATGCGGTAACAGGTGTTCAGCATTTTGGAGATAGCCTTCTTGCCCAGCGCCTGGTTGACGATGGAGAAAGGCAGACCTTTCGGTACGATCATCCACAGAATGGCACGGCCAACGGTCGTGTCTTTCAGGCTGGTTTTCGCAACGAATTCGCCGTTTTCATCTTTTTCGTATTCGGTGATACGCACTTTAACGCGCGCATGCAGAGAGGCCAGGCCAGCGCGGTAAATACGCTCAGCTTCTTTAGGGCCAGTCAGCACCATGCCTTCGCCTTTGGCGTTAACACAGTCACGGGTCATGTAGTACAGACCCAATACAACGTCCTGAGAAGGAACGATGATTGGTTCACCGTTCGCTGGAGACAGGATGTTGTTGGTAGACATCATCAGCGCACGCGCTTCGAGCTGGGCTTCCAGCGTCAGCGGTACGTGAACAGCCATCTGGTCACCATCGAAGTCGGCGTTATAGGCCGCACAAACCAGCGGGTGCAGCTGGATAGCTTTACCTTCGATCAGGACTGGCTCAAAGGCCTGGATACCCAAACGGTGCAGGGTTGGTGCACGGTTCAGCAGTACCGGGTGTTCGCGGATCACTTCGTCCAGGATATCCCAAACGACAGCTTCTTCACGCTCAACCATTTTCTTCGCGGCTTTGATGGTGGTGGCGAGGCCACGCAGCTCCAGCTTGCCGTAGATGAACGGTTTGAACAGCTCCAGTGCCATTTTCTTCGGCAGACCGCACTGATGCAGACGCAGGTAAGGACCTACGGTGATTACAGAACGACCGGAGTAGTCAACACGCTTACCGAGCAGGTTCTGACGGAAACGACCCTGTTTACCTTTGATCATGTCGGCCAAAGATTTCAGAGGACGTTTGTTAGAACCGGTGATCGCACGACCGCGACGACCGTTATCCAGCAGGGCATCTACCGCTTCCTGCAGCATACGTTTTTCGTTGCGTACAATGATGTCCGGCGCTGCCAGATCCAGCAGACGTTTCAGACGGTTGTTACGGTTGATAACGCGACGATACAGATCGTTCAGATCGGACGTTGCGAAACGACCACCATCCAGCGGAACCAGCGGACGCAGGTCTGGCGGCAGAACCGGCAGAACGGTCAGGATCATCCACTCTGGTTTGTTACCAGACTGAACGAACGCTTCCAGCAGTTTGATACGCTTGGTCAGCTTTTTACGCTTGGTTTCGGAGTTGGTTTCGTTCAGCTCTTCACGCAGAGTTTCACACTCTTGCTCCAGATCCATGCTCTTCAGCAGGGCCTGGATAGCTTCCGCACCCATCTTCGCGTCGAATTCGTCACCGAACTCTTCCAGCGCGTCCAGATACTGTTCTTCGGTCAGAATCTGGTTACGTTCCAGGTTCGTCATACCGCCTTCGATCACAACATAAGATTCGAAGTACAGAACACGTTCGATATCGCGCAGCGGCATATCCAGCAGCAGACCGATACGGGACGGCAGAGATTTCAGGAACCAGATGTGAGCAGTCGGAGACGCCAGCTCGATGTGGCCCATACGCTCACGGCGTACTTTGGTTTGGGTCACTTCAACGCCGCACTTCTCACAGATCACACCGCGGTGTTTCAGGCGCTTGTACTTACCGCACAGGCACTCGTAGTCTTTTACTGGCCCGAAAATACGCGCACAGAAAAGGCCGTCACGCTCAGGTTTGAACGTACGGTAGTTGATGGTTTCCGGCTTTTTAACTTCACCAAAAGACCATGAACGGATCATGTCTGGCGAAGCCAGAGCAATCTTGATCGCATCAAACTCTTCGGTTTTAGTCTGCGCTTTCAGAAACTTTAATAAATCTTTCACGGATTTGCTCCCGTCGGAGTTAGCACAATCTGGTGTCGGGGGTTAACCCGACACCAGTGACCTGTTTGAGCGAGAATTACTCGTCTTCCAGTTCGATGTTGATACCCAGCGAACGAATCTCTTTCAACAGTACGTTGAAGGATTCTGGCATGCCCGGTTCCATCTGATGGTTGCCGTCCACGATGTTTTTATACATCTTGGTACGACCGTTGACGTCATCAGACTTAACGGTGAGCATTTCCTGCAGGGTGTATGCTGCGCCGTATGCTTCCAGCGCCCACACTTCCATCTCCCCGAAGCGCTGACCACCGAACTGAGCCTTACCACCCAGCGGCTGCTGAGTAACCAGGCTGTAAGAACCGGTAGAACGAGCGTGCATCTTGTCGTCGACCAGGTGGTTCAGTTTCAGCATGTACATGTAACCTACGGTTACCGGACGTTCGAACTGTTCACCGGTACGGCCGTCAAACAGCGTAATCTGACCAGACGTTGGCAGACCACCCAGTTGCAGCAGCTCTTTAATTTCAGCTTCTTTTGCACCGTCGAATACCGGCGTTGCAATTGGCATACCTTTGCGCAGGTTCTCTGCCAGACGCAGCACTTCTTCATCGCTGAAGGTGTTCAGGTCGACTTTCTGACGAACGTCGGTACCCAGATCGTAGGCACGCTGGATGAACTCGCGCAGTTTCGCGACTTCCTGCTGCTGTTTCAGCATGGCGTTAATCTTATCGCCGATACCTTTCGCAGCCATACCCAGGTGGGTTTCCAGAATCTGACCGATGTTCATACGAGACGGTACGCCCAGTGGGTTCAGTACGATATCTACCGGCGTACCGTTAGCATCGTGCGGCATATCTTCGATCGGGTTGATCTTAGAGATAACACCCTTGTTACCGTGACGACCTGCCATCTTATCACCAGGCTGGATCTGACGTTTAACAGCCAGATACACCTTAACAATCTTCAGCACGCCTGGTGCCAGATCGTCGCCCTGAGTGATTTTGCGGCGTTTCGCTTCGAGTTTTTTCTCGAACTCGTGTTTCAGTTCGTCATACTGCTCAGCCAGCTGTTCCAGCTGATTTTGTTTCTCTTCGTCGGTCAGGCCCAGTTCCAGCCAGCGATCGCGTGGCAGTTTGTCGAGCTTCTCAGCTTCAACGCCACCGGCAACCAGCACCGCATAGATACGGCTGAACAGACCCGCTTCGAGGATCTGCAGTTCTTCAGACAGGTCTTTCTTCGCCTGTTTGAGCTGCATCTCTTCGATTTCCAGCGCACGTTTATCTTTCTCAACGCCGTCACGGGTGAAGACCTGAACGTCGATAACCGTACCGGAAACACCGTTTGGTACGCGCAGAGAAGAGTCTTTAACGTCAGACGCTTTCTCACCGAAGATTGCACGCAGCAGCTTCTCTTCTGGCGTCAGCTGGGTTTCACCTTTCGGCGTTACCTTACCAACCAGAATGTCACCGCCGGTCACTTCCGCACCGATGTAAACAATACCGGATTCATCCAGTTTGGAGAGCGCAGCTTCACCCACGTTAGGGATGTCGGCAGTGATCTCTTCTGGCCCCAGCTTGGTGTCACGGGACACGCATGCCAGTTCCTGAATGTGGATGGTAGTGAAACGATCTTCCTGAACCACACGCTCGGAGACGAGGATGGAGTCTTCGAAGTTGTAACCGTTCCACGGCATGAACGCTACGCGCATGTTCTGACCGAGCGCCAGTTCACCGAGGTCGGTGGACGGACCGTCTGCCAGCACGTCGCCGCGCTCAACTGGCTCACCCAGAGATACACAAGGCATCTGGTTGATACAGGTGTTCTGGTTAGAACGGGTGTATTTGGTCAGGTTGTAGATGTCGATACCCGCTTCGCCCGGATACATCTCGTCTTCGTTAACTTTAATAACGATACGGGATGCGTCGACGTACTGAACGGTACCGCCACGCTTAGCCACTGCAGTAACACCGGAGTCAACGGCAACAGCACGTTCCATACCGGTACCAACCAGCGGCTTATCAGCACGCAGAGTTGGAACGGCCTGACGTTGCATGTTCGCACCCATCAATGCACGGTTGGCGTCATCGTGTTCCAGGAACGGGATCAGGGACGCACCGACGGAAACCACCTGCTGAGTGGATACGTCCATGTAGTCAACCTGGTCGCGGCTGAACAAGCTGGATTCGCCTTTGCTACGGCAGGTAACCAGATCTTCTACAAAGTGGCCTTCGTCATCCAGGTTGGAGTTCGCCTGAGCGATAACGTAGTTGCCTTCTTCGATAGCAGACAGGTAGTGAATTTCGTCGGTTACAACACCGTCAGTCACTTTACGGTACGGGGTCTCAAGGAAACCGTATTCGTTCGTCTGTGCGTACACGGACAGGGAGTTGATCAGACCGATGTTCGGACCTTCAGGCGTTTCGATTGGACATACGCGACCGTAGTGGGTCGGGTGTACGTCTCGAACTTCAAAGCCTGCGCGTTCACGGGTCAGACCGCCTGGGCCGAGTGCAGAGATACGACGTTTGTGCGTAATCTCAGACAGCGGGTTGTTCTGGTCCATGAACTGAGACAGCTGGCTGGAACCGAAGAACTCTTTCACTGCTGCAGAAATCGGCTTGGCGTTGATCATATCCTGAGGCATCAGGGTATCCAGATCGCCCAGAGACAGACGCTCTTTCACCGCACGCTCTACACGCACCAGGCCAACGCGGAACTGGTTTTCCGCCATTTCGCCTACGGAACGGATACGACGGTTGCCGAGGTGGTCGATATCGTCCACTTCGCCTTTACCGTTACGGATATCGATGAGCTTCTTCATCACTTCGATGATGTCGTCTTTGCTCAGGATACCGGAACCTTCGATTTCGTCGCGCAGCAGAGAACGGTTGAACTTCATACGACCCACAGCGGACAGATCGTAGCGGTCTTCGGAGAAGAACAGGTTCTCGAACAGGCTTTCAGCCGCTTCGCGAGTTGGTGGCTCACCAGGACGCATCATGCGGTAGATTTCAACCAGCGCACTCAGACGATCGGTCGTTGGGTCGACGCGAATAGTCTCAGAGATATAAGGACCGTGGTCCAGATCGTTGGTGAACAGCGTTTCGATACGTTTGTGGCCAGACTGGCTCAGCTTAGCCAGCAGATCCAGGCTCAGCTCCATGTTAGCCGGACAGATCAGCTCGCCAGTTGATTCATCAACGTAATCTTTCGCGGCTACTTTTCCTGCAATGTATTCAACCGGAACTTCGATGTGTTTGATATCATCTTTTTCCAGTTGGCGGATGTGGCGCGCGGTGATACGGCGACCTTTTTCCACATACACTTTGCCGTCGGCTTCGATGTCGAACGACGCGGTCTCACCACGCAGACGTTCCGGCACCAGCTCCATCTGCAGCTTGTTGTCGCGGATTTCAAAGATCACTTTCTCAAAGAACAGGTCCAGGATCTGCTCAGTGGTATATTGCAGCGCACGCAGAATGATGGTTGCAGGCAGCTTACGACGACGGTCGATACGGACAAACAGGTTGTCTTTCGGATCGAACTCAAAGTCCAGCCAGGAACCACGGTAAGGAATGATGCGTGCGTTATACAGTACTTTACCGGAAGAGTGCGTTTTACCTTTATCGCTGTCGAAGAAGACACCAGGGCTACGATGCAACTGGGAAACGATAACACGCTCAGTACCGTTGATAACGAAAGTACCGTTGTCTGTCATGAGTGGAATTTCACCCATGTAGACTTCTTGTTCTTTAATGTCTTTAACGGTGCCTTCCGGCGCTTCGCGCTCGTAGATCACCAGACGCAGTTTTACGCGCAGCGGTGCGGAATAGGTCACGCCACGGATCTGACATTCCTGAACGTCAAACACCGGTTCGCCAAGGCGGTAGCTGACGTACTGCAGCTCGGAGTTACCGCTGTAGCTCTGAATCGGGAACACGGAACGGAAGGCTGCTTCCAGGCCGTACTGCCCTTCAGGATCTTGCTCGATAAACTTCTGGAACGAGTCAAGCTGGATAGAAAGGAGATATGGAATGTCCAGAACTTGTGGACGTTTACCAAAATCCTTACGAATACGTTTTTTCTCGGTATAGGAGTAAACCATAGGGTTCCTCAGCTCGCTGACAAGTCGACCCATCTGTCCGACGAAGGGACAGTTTGTGCAACACCATTTTGTGGACCGGAAAATTGAATACTTTCCGCAATACCTGTTGCTATCACGCTTAAACCATTTCATTGCGATTTACACAGAGCGAGCACCCTGTCGCAGTATATTAAGTCGTCGATAGAAACAAGCATTGTCAGGACAATCAGCAGTCAAACAGTGTGAAATGCTACTGATGCCTTACAGCGCAAAAAGGCTGGTGACTAAAAAGTCACCAGCCATCAGCCTGATTACTCAGGCTGCAACCAGAAAAGTTGGCTTATTTAACTTCAACTTCAGCGCCAGCTTCTTCCAGAGATTTTTTCAGTGCTTCTGCGTCGTCTTTGCTCACGCCTTCTTTCAGCGCAGCTGGAGCAGATTCTACCAGGTCTTTAGCTTCTTTCAGACCCAGGCCAGTTGCGCCACGTACTGCTTTGATAACAGCAACTTTGTTCGCGCCAGCAGCTTTCAGAATTACGTCGAATTCAGTTTTTTCTTCAGCAGCTTCAGCCGGGCCCGCAGCTACAGCTACAGCAGCAGCAGCAGAAACACCGAATTTTTCTTCCATTGCAGAAACCAGCTCTACAACGTCCATTACGGACATAGCTGCTACTGCTTCAATGATTTGATCTTTAGTGATAGACATTTAAATTGTTCCTGAAAATCAGAATAAGTTTATACGTAAGCAAATGCTTTATAAAGATAACTGCGATTAAGCAGCTTCTTTTGCATCGCGTACAGCAGCCAGAGTGCGAACCAGTTTGCCAGCCGCAGCTTCTTTCATGGTTGCCATCAGGCGTGCAATTGCTTCTTCGTAGGTCGGCAGGGTTGCCAGGCGATCGATTTGCGATGCCGGGATCAACTCACCTTCAAAGGCTGCAGCTTTGACCTCAAATTTTGCATTCGCTTTCGCGAACTCTTTGAACAGACGAGCAGCAGCGCCCGGATGTTCCATAGAGTATGCAATCAGGGTCGGACCAACAAACGTGTCTTTCAGGCACTCGAACTGAGTACCTTCAACTACGCGGCGCAGCAGGGTGTTACGAACAACACGCATGTATACGCCAGCTTCACGACCTGCTTTACGCAGTTCAGTCATTTTGTCTACAGTAACGCCACGGGAATCCGCAACTACTGCAGACAGCGCGCCTTTGGCTACTTCGCTGACTTCAGCAACAATCGCTTGTTTGTCTTGAAGATTTAAAGCCATTAGCTTTGCTCCTGGATGTTTGCCGGGACTCATGTCCCGGAACTCACTTCACTCTTCCCAACGGACAGAGCGTCTTAATACGGTGAGCAGAAACAAGCCAGAGTATCAGAAATAATCTTAGCGTTCTGTCACCGTCTACGCAGGGCATTAAGCTTCTTTCGAAACACCTGCGGTCTTCGACGGAGGCCTGGATAGGCCAGGCTCCAACGAACAAATCTTGTCTATCTGTCGCTATTCAATCTGTGACGGCGTTGACTGCCTTCGTTCACACCAGTCACATAGTTAACTATGCTCCTGGCGATTCACTCAGTTGTCGCCTTGCCACAGCCTGAATATCTTGGATATACGTCTGCAATTAGCAGAAACGTGGGGGTAAGATTGTAGACAAAATCACCGCCCACGTAAAGGCGAATATTAGTTCGCCACAGTCGCGGTCAGACCGGACTGATCAACGGCAACACCAGCACCCATGGTGGTGGAGATGCTAACTTTCTTGATGTACACGCCTTTAGCCTGAGTCGGTTTCGCTTTTTTCAGCGCAACCAGCAGAGATTCCAGGTTTTCTTTCAGTTTGTCAGCGTCAAAATCCACTTTACCGATGGTAGTGTGGATGATGCCGTTTTTGTCGTTACGGTAACGAACCTGACCCGCTTTAGCGTTCTTAACCGCTTCAGCAACGTTAGGGGTTACAGTACCAACTTTCGGGTTTGGCATCAGGCCACGCGGACCCAGAACCTGGCCCAGCTGGCCAACAACGCGCATTGCATCCGGGGAAGCAATAACAACGTCAAAGTTCATTTCGCCTTTCTTGATCTGGTCAGCCAGATCTTCCATACCTACCAGTTCAGCGCCAGCAGCTTTAGCAGCTTCAGCGTTTGCGCCCTGGGCAAATACGGCTACGCGAACGGAACGGCCAGTACCGTGCGGCAGTACAGTTGCACCACGTACGTTCTGGTCAGATTTACGAGCATCGATACCGAGGTTAACGGCAACGTCAACGCTTTCTACGAATTTAGCAGTGGCCAGCTCTTTCAGCAGAGCAATAGCTTCGTTGATATCATACTGTTTAGTTGTATCAACTTTGTCACGGATCACGCGCATACGCTTGGTCAGTTTAGCCATTTCTTAATCCTCCACTACCAGGCCCATGGAACGTGCAGTACCTTCAATGGAGCGAGTCATCGCTTCAATGTCGGAACCAGTCATGTCGGCAGCTTTGGTCTGCGCGATTTCCTGCAGCTGGGCGCGGGAAATTTTACCCACTTTGTCTTTGTTCGGCTTACCGGAACCAGACTTGATACCAGCCGCTTTCTTCAGCAGAACTGCTGCCGGAGGCGTTTTGGTAACGAAAGTGAAAGAACGGTCAGCGTAAACGGTGATAAC
>OJJJ01000283.1_pt1 | contig 29424 bp, 29 predicted proteins | sample 1596311 | NCBI WGS metagenome assembly OJJJ01 (sample SAMEA4350140, study PRJEB24818) | metagenome | biome: human; feature: gut; material: faeces | place: Denmark | collected 2013-09 | reverse complement strand
ATGGTTGTGTGAAGGGGGTGGGGGGTAAAAAAAGCCGGGTGGCGGCTACGCCTTACCCGGCCTACTCGATCCCGTAGGCCCGGTAAGCGTAAGCGCCACCGGGCGATACAGACGGCTTAGCCACCCAAGTACGCACTCCGCACCGCTTCGTTCGCCAGCAGCGCGTCGCCGGTATCGGAGAGCACCACGCGACCATTCTCCAGCACGTAGCCGCGATCGGCGAGCTTCAGCGCCTGGTTGGCGTTCTGCTCGACGAGGAAGATGGTCATCCCCTCTTTGCGCAACTGTTCGATGGTGTCGAAAATCTGCTGGATGATGATCGGTGCAAGACCGAGCGACGGTTCGTCCAGCAGCAGCAGGCGCGGCTGGCTCATCAGCGCGCGGCCAATCGCCAGCATCTGCTGTTCACCGCCGGACATGGTGCCCGCACGCTGAATACGCCGCTCCCACAGGCGCGGGAAGAGTTCATATACCCACTTGATGCGGGTCTGGAACTGATCGCGATCGGCAAAGAAACCGCCCATCGCCAGGTTCTCTTCCACCGTCATACGCGAGAACACGCGACGCCCTTCCGGGACAATCGCTACCGCCTCACGCATGATCCTGGCAGTCTGCCAGTCGGTGATGTCTTTGCCATCAAACACTATTCGCCCGCTGGTGGCGCGCGGGTCGCCGCACAGCGTGCCGAGCAGCGTGGTTTTCCCCGCGCCGTTGGCCCCAATCAGGGTGACGATTTCACCCTGATTGATATGCAGGCTGACGTCGTGCAGCGCCTGGATCTTGCCGTAATGGGCATTCACCTTGTCGAACGTTAACATCGCTTTTTCCATCTTATGCCTCACCAAGGTATGCGCGGATCACGTCCGGGTTGTTACGGATCTCTTCCGGTGTGCCGTTCGCCAGCGGCGTGCCCTGGTTTACCACGTAGATACGGTCAGAAATGCCCATCACCAGCTTCATGTCATGCTCAATCAGCAGGATGGTGGTGTCGTGATGATCGCGCAGCTCGGCAATCAGCTCGTCCAGCTCTTTGGTCTCTTTCGGGTTGAGGCCCGCCGCCGGTTCGTCGAGCATCAGGATTTCCGGCTGCGTCACCATGCAGCGCACAATCTCCAGACGACGCTGGTCGCCATAGGCCAGGTTGCTCGCCTGACGGTTGGCATGTTGCAGCAGGCCAATACGGTCGAGCCAGGTCGCCGCGCGGTCAAGCGCTTCCTCCTGCGCGCGGCGGAAGGCCGGGGTTTTGAGCAGGCCAGAAAAGACGCCGGTTTTAAGCTGCTGGTGTTGCGCCACCAGCAGGTTCTCAATCACCGTCATCTCGCGGAACAGACGCACGTGCTGGAAGGTACGCACCACGCCCATGCGGGCAATCTGCTGGCCCGGCAGCCCTTCCAGATGCTGGTCGCGCAGCATGATGGTGCCGCCCGTCGGCTTGTAAAAACCGGTCAGGCAGTTAAACACCGTGGTTTTCCCCGCACCGTTCGGGCCAATCAGGGAGACGATCTCTTTTTTGTGCAGATCCAGATTGACGTTATTGACCGCCAGCAGGCCACCAAAACGCATCATCAGGCCGTTAACAGATAATAAAGGCTTCATGCCTGCTCTCCTTTTGCTTGCCCGTTCTTCAGCTTCAGCTGTGGACGGGTCATCGGCAGCAGGCCCTGCGGACGCCAGATCATCATCAGCACCATCAAACCACCCAGCATCAGCATGCTGTACTCGTTAAAGTCGCGCATCAGCTCACGCGAGACCACCAGCAGGATAGCCGCGAGGATCACGGCGAACTGCGAGCCCATCCCGCCGAGCACCACAATCGCCAGCACAAAGGCCGATTCGGCAAAAGTGAACGATTCCGGGCTGACAAAGCCCTGACGCGCGGCGAACAGTGTCCCGGCGAAACCGGCAAACGCGGCGCTGATGGTGAACGCGGTCAGCTTGATGCGGGTCGGGTTCAGGCCCAGCGAGCGACAGGCGATCTCATCTTCACGCAGCGCTTCCCACGCGCGGCCCAGCGGCATGCGCAGCAGACGGTTAATCACAAACAGGGTAATGACCACCAGCAGCAGCGCCACCAGGTAGAGCCAGATCACGCGGTCGGACGGGTCATACTTGATGCCAAAGAAGTTGCTGAAGGTGTCCCAGCCACCTTCACGGGCGGAACGGCTGAACTCCAGGCCGAAGAAGGTCGGTTTCGGGATCTGACTGATGCCGTTCGGGCCGCCGGTCACTTCAGTGTTGTTAAGCAGCAGGATACGGACAATTTCGCCGAAGCCTAAGGTCACAATCGCCAGGTAGTCACCGCGCAGGCGCAGCACCGGGAAGCCGAGCAGGAAGCCCGCGGCGGCAGAAACCAGCCCCGCCAGCGGCAGGCAGGTCCAGAAGCCGAGGCCGTAATAGTGGTTCAACAGCGCAAAGGTGTACGCGCCGATGGCGTAGAAACCGCCGTAGCCCAGTACCAGCAGGCCAGACAAGCCCACCACCACGTTCAGACCGAGACCGAGAATGACGTAAATCATGGTCAGGGTGGCGATATCTACCGTGCCGCGCGACACCATGAACGGCCACGCTACAGCCGCCACCAGCAGCGCCACGAGGAACAGCTTCTGCTTCACGGTAGAGCCGTCGATAGCAGGCAGCACGAATTTCGGCCCGGAGACGCCTTTCAGCGTCTTCTGGAACACCGGACGCAGAAGCTGGAACAGGAATACCACGGCGGTGCCGATAAACACCCACTGCCAGCGGATGTCGGCGGCGGTATCCACCACCAGCTTAGTGCCATCCAGTTCTAACTGGACGCCCATAAAGACGCCCGCCAGAACGAAGAACATGGCGGCAGAGAGCAGCGCCATTGCAAAATGCATCGGTTTCATACTTTCTCTACCTCCGGACGGCCCAGAATACCGGTAGGCATCACCAGCAGAACCAGAATCAGCAGGGCAAACGACACCACATCTTTATATTCCGTACTCAGGTACGCCGAGGAGAGCGCTTCGGCCACGCCCAGGATCAGGCCGCCGATCATCGCGCCCGGAATACTGCCGATACCGCCCAGTACCGCCGCGGTGAAGGCTTTCATCCCGGCCATAAAGCCGATGTACGGGTTGATCACGCCGTAGAACTGACCAAGCAGCACGCCCGCCACTGCCGCCATCGCTGCGCCGATCACGAAGGTGAGCGCAATCACGCGGTCGGTGTTGATACCGAGCAGGCTCGCCATTTTCAGGTCTTCCGCGCAGGCGCGGCAGGCGCGTCCCATGCGGGAGTAGCGAATGAAAATAGTCAGCGCCAGCATTGCCAGGAAGGTCACGATCCAGATAACCAGCTGCATGGTGGTGATAGAGGCAGAGAAGTTTTCGCTGGCCCCCACAATCCACTGGCCGTTAAACAGGCTTGGCAACGCCACGTCGCGCGAACCTTCGGTCAGGCTGACATAGTTTTGCAGGAAGATAGACATACCAATCGCGGAGATCAGCGCAATCAGGCGCTTGGAGCTGCGCACCGGCCGGTAGGCCACGCGCTCGATACTCCAGCCGTAGGCGCTGGCAATCACAATCGCGCCGACAAACCCGGCGGCGACCAGCAACCAGCTACTGTCGATGCCCATCATCATCAGGGCGGCAATGATCATAAAGGAGACGTAGCTACCGATCATGTACACCTCGCCGTGGGCGAAGTTGATCATGCCGATAATGCCGTAAACCATCGTGTAGCCGATGGCGATCAGCGCGTAGGTGCTTCCCAGCGTGACGCCGTTAAACATCTGCTGCAAGAAATAGAGAAACTGCTCGGACATAAGGAAACCTTTTTATACCCGCCCGGTAATCCGGGCGGCGGGATAATTATCTGGCGACCGAGGAAGACCCGTCGGCGTGCCACTTAAAGACACCAAATTCAAATCCCTTCAGATCGCCTTTCTCATCCCAGTTCAGCGGCCCAATCACGGTGTTCGCCCCGTGTGCTTTTAAATCTTTCACCAGATCCAGCGGCTCTTTGCTGCCGGTACGTTCCAGCGCGGTGGCCAGAGACTGTACCGCGGCGTAGGTGATCCAGACGTAAGGACCACTTGGATCTTTCTTCTGCGCCTTGAGCGCCTCTACGATAGCCTTGTTTGCCGGCTCCTGGTCATAGCGTTTTGGCATTGTTACCAGCATGCCTTCGGCAGAACCGCCCGCGATATTAGACAGGGAAGCATTGCCCACGCCCTCTGGCCCCATGAACTGGGTTTTAAGACCAGTCGCGCGCGCCTGACGCAGCATCTGGCCCATTTCCGGGTAGTAGCCACCGTAGTAAACGAAGTCGATATTCTCTTTTTGCAGACGGGCAATCAGCGCGGAGAAATCTTTCTCGCCTGCGGTAATGCCATCAAAGAAGACGATATTCGCGCCGCCTTTTTTCAGGCCGTCCTGAACCGAGCGCGCCAGACCTTCGCCGTACTGCTGCTTGTCATGAATAATGGCGATGCGCTGCGGCTTGACGGCCTCAAGGATGTATTTTGCGGCCGTTGGCCCCTGAGAGGAGTCCAGACCAGCGGTACGCATGATGTGCTGATAGCCGCGCTGGGTCAGTTCCGGGTTGGTTGCGCCAGGGGTGATCATCAGAATGCCTTCGTCTTCGTAGATATCAGACGCGGGCTGCGTGGAGGATGAACACAAATGGCCGATGACGTACTGGATGCCATCGTTCACGATTTTGTTGGCAACCGCGACGGCCTGTTTAGGATCGCAGGCGTCGTCATACTCTACGCCGACCAGTTTGTCGCCCTTAATACCGCCTTTGGCATTGATATCTTTGATGGCCTGACGCGCGCCGTTGAACTCCATGTCGCCCCACTGGGCAACCGGACCGGACATGGCACCGACAACGGCAACTTTAATATCGTCCGCCATGGCTGCCTGCGAAATCGACAGTGCAACCATTCCCGCGATTAATGCTTTCGCGTTCCTTTTCATCTCTGAATCCCCATTCGTGACGTGATGTTTATATTTTGTTTTATTATGGTTAAAAAGCATTCTGTACTTTTATTGAACAACGCTATTTTTACCAGTGCCTTTAATGGTTTAGCGCAGTTTTTTGTCAAAAACCAGACTAAAATCTCTATTTTTCAGGCGATTAAGCAAAGATAATATTCTGAAATCAGGCAGAGATAAACAAATAAAAGCACAGTTGGCAGCATAAAATAACGGTACAATGCGCCGAATAAATCACTACCATTTAGGTTAAAATTCTGCTTATTTTTCGATCCATGTATTTTCGAACTACACATGGCGTTACCAAAAAACTAATCACCTGGTATATGGATATAAAAAGAGGAAGCCGCTGGCGGAATAAATTGAGTACACTGCCCTTACTCTTTTTGATTTGGACAAGCAGCTAATGAAACTGACTATCGTTCGTCTGGTGACCTTTAGCGACCAGGATCATATCGACCTGGGCAAAATCTGGCCGGAATACTCCCCTTCATCACTGAGCGTTGACGAGAATCACCGCATTTATGCCGCACGCTTTAACGAGCGTTTACTGGCCGCCGTTCGCGTGACGCTGAGCGGCACGCAGGGCGCGCTGGATTCACTGCGCGTGCGTGACGTTACCCGTCGCCGTGGCGTGGGGCAGTATTTGATTGAAGAAGTGATCCGCGAAAACCCGAGCGTCACCTCCTGGTGGATGGCCGACGTGGGCGTGGAAGACCGCGGCGTGATGGCAGCATTTATGCAGGCGTTAGGGTTTACGGCGCAGGCGAACGGGTGGGAGAAGCGTCAGAGTTGATGTGTGCGGCCTGTTGCCCTCACCCCAGCCCTCTCCCACGGGGAGAGGGAGAAAACATTAAAAAAGGCAACTTACGTTGCCTTTTTGCTTTTATTTGGCGTCTGTAGCAGTCCCGTTCGCATGCCAGTCAAACACACCAAACTCGAAGCCTTTCAGATCGCCCTTCTCATCCCAGGACAGCGGCCCCATAGCGGTGTCGACGGAGTTCGCTTTCAGCCAGGTGGCAATCTCAGCCGGATCGGCTGACTGGTTCAGGCCCGCCTGCAGAGACTGCAGCGCAGCGTAGGTGGTCCACACGAACGCACCGCTTGGGTCCTGCTTCTTCGCCTTGATGGCATCTACGATCGGTTTGTTCGCAGGCACCTGGTCGTAATTCTTCGGCTTGGTCACCAGCAGGCCTTCAGCAGATTCACCTGCGATGTTAGACAGGGAGACGTTCGCCACACCTTCTGGCCCCATGAACTGGGTTTTCAGGCCGGCCGCACGTGCCTGACGCAGGATCTGGCCCATTTCCGGGTGATAGCCACCGTAGTAAACGAAATCGATATTCTCTTTCTTCAGACGCGCCACCAGGGTGGAGAAGTCTTTCTCACCGGCGGTGATACCATCGAAGAACACCACGTTAGCGTTGCCTTTCTTCAGGTTATCCTGCACCGCACGCGCCAGACCTTCACCGTACTGCTGTTTGTCATGAACGATCGCAATACGCTGCGGTTTCACTTTATCCAGAATGTATTTCGCGGCAGTCGGGCCCTGATCGGAGTCCAGACCCGTGGTACGCAGGATCAGCTTATAACCGCGCGCGGTCAGTTCCGGTGCAGTCGCAGCAGGCGTGATCATCAGAATGCCTTCGTCTTCATAGATGTCAGACGCAGGCTGCGTGGAGGAGGAGCACAGGTGACCGATAACGTATTTGATCCCGTCGTTCACCACTTTGTTCGCCACCGCGACCGCTTGTTTCGGGTCACAGGCATCATCATATTTTACGATCTGCAGTTTTTCGCCTTTGATACCGCCCTTAGCATTAATGTCTGCAACCGCCTGTTCCGCGCCCGTAAACTCCTGATCGCCGTACTGCGCTACCGGACCGGACATCGCCCCAACAACAGCCACTTTGATATCTGCCTGAGCCATGGTGCTGAATGCCAGCGCGATACATCCTGCCAGTAACGCTTTACCCTTCATGTTCATCCTGAGATTCCCCATTATTATGGTTATTACGATTGTTGTGATGTTGTTGTGTAGCGCTTTATTTCGTTTATAGGTGTGCCACTCGCGCTTTTTCAGCACACTCTGCTAAAACATACCCCATTTTTATGATTTTGGAATAGCTAATTTGAAATGTATATATGCTAAGCCCGACAGAGATTTCCGTCGGGCTTCTGGCTTTAACGAGTCAGCGCCGCAGAGATAATATCCAGTGCCTTGCGGAACTGAACCTCAGGGATGGTGAGCGGATACAGGAAGCGGATGACGTTGCCATAGACGCCGCAGCTCAGCAGCAACAGCCCTTCCTGCAATGCACGCGCTTGTACTTCACGGGTGAACTCCGGTGACGGCTGGCCGGTTTGCGGATCGTTAAACTCCACCGCGACCATTGAGCCTTGCGCACGAATATCCGCGATATACGGGCAACCGTCTTTCGCTTTGTTGAGGACTTCCACCAGGTGGTGACCGAGATGCGCCGCACGCGTGCAGAGGTCCTCTTCGTCAATCACGTCCAGCACCGCATGAGCTGCCGCAATCGCCAGCGGATTGCCCGCATAGGTTCCACCCAGCCCGCCGGGCGCGGGCGCATCCATCACCTCTGCGCGGCCAGAGACCGCAGAGAGCGGCATCCCACCTGCCAGGCTTTTCGCCATGGTGATCAGGTCCGGCTTCACGCAGTGGTTTTCCATCGAGAAGAGTTTGCCGGTACGCGCGAAGCCAGTTTGTACTTCGTCGGCGATCAGCAAAATTCCGTGGGTATCGCACAGGGCCCGTAACGCCTGCATAAAATCAGCGGGGGCGACGTTGAACCCACCCTCACCCTGCACCGGCTCAAGAATGATGGCCGCTACCTGATCCGGCGCGATATCCGCCTTGAAGATACGCTCCAGGCTTTTTAACGCCTCTGCTGTGCTGACGCCGTGCAGTTCATTCGGATAGTGCGCGTGATACACCGAGCCGGGGAACGGCCCGAAGCCGAGCTTGTACGGCGCGACTTTGCCCGTCAGCGCCATGGTCATAAAAGTGCGCCCGTGGAAGGCACCGCCGAAGGTGATAAGACCGGGGCGTTTGGTATATGCGCGGGCAATTTTAACCGCGTTCTCAACCGCCTCTGCGCCGGTGGAGAAGAACGCCGTTTTCGCCGGGCCGTCAATCGGGACGCGGGCGTTAATGCGCTCAGCGAGCGACACATAGCCTTCGTACGGCACAATCTGGTACGCCGTATGGGTAAACGCATGGAGCTGTTTTTCGATGGCAGAGATAACTTTTGGATGGCGATGGCCGGTATTCAGCACGGCGATCCCGGCGGCGAAGTCGATGTACTCGTTGCCTTCCACGTCCCACACCGTGGCGTTTTCGGCTTTATCGGCATAGAAGTTACACATCACGCCGATGCCACGCGGCGTCGCCTGTAAACGCCGGTCGTTCAGTTCGTTATTTTTCACCCTGTCCCCCTGAGAAAGTCGCCTGCTTAGCGCATCAGTAAGTGTTTGCCAGGGGGGAGAAATTCGCCAGAGCGGGCGCTAAAAAAACAAAACCCCCGAATTTGCATTCGAGGGTTCTCGGTGTACTTCGCGGAAATTACGCTTCGATAGCGGCGCGAAGTTTTTTCATGGCGTTCTTTTCAAGCTGACGCACACGTTCAGCGGAGACGCCGTAGCGGTCGGCCAGCTCCTGCAGCGTGGACTTGTTGTCTTCGTCCAGCCAGCGGGCGCGGATGATGTCCTGACTACGCTCGTCGAGGCCTTCCATCGCATGGGTCAGCTTGTTCGCCGCCTGGTCTTCCCAGTTGTCCTCTTCGATGCCGTCAGCAAAGTTAGAGGTTTTATCCTGCAGATACAGAACCGGTGCCATCGGCTGGCTGTCGGACGCGTCGTCGTCGGAGGACATATCAAATGTCATGTCCTGCGCGGCCATACGGGATTCCATCTCGCGGACGTCTTTGCTGGATACACCCAGCTCGCGCGCCACCATTTCCACTTCATCCTGATTGAACCAGCCCAGACGCTGCTTGGTTTTACGCAGGTTGAAGAACAGTTTGCGTTGCGCTTTTGTCGTGGCGACCTTCACGATACGCCAGTTACGCAGCACGTATTCGTGAATTTCAGCTTTGATCCAGTGCACGGCGAAGGAGACCAGTCGCACACCCACTTCCGGGTTAAAGCGACGTACAGCCTTCATCAGACCAATGTTACCTTCCTGAATCAAGTCCGCCTGCGGCAGGCCATAGCCCGCATAATTACGAGCAATGTGAACAACAAAGCGCAGGTGAGACAGGATCAGCTTCTTCGCTGCTTCCAGATCGCCCTGGTAATGCAGCTTTTCAGCAAGCTCCTTTTCTTCCTCGGCCGTTAACATCGGCCAGGTGTTCGCAGCCCGGATGTAAGATTCCAGGTTACCAACAGGGGCTAAAGCTAAAGTTTGCATTTCTTTGGTCATTCATTCCTCTCAATGTTTCTTCTGGTCCAGGTTGTCCCCGTCAGGCAACAACCATGCCAAAGCGTTTGAGCAACGAGATTAGCACTCACTCTTTTATCAGACAGTGATTTTATCCACAAGTTCCAGGTGCAACGGTGAATAAATTACGCACAAAATGTGACATGGAAATGATAATGCGGGGAAGAGGCAACAGGGACTCTTTCCCTGCAGAGCGAACATCTCGGTGCAGGGAAAGATTATACCACGCTTTTATTAGTCGGGAGTAAAGTGACGTAAATGTTGCACAGTTGCCAGCCATGCGGCTATCCAGCCAATCATGGAGCAGACCAGCAGCAACAACAGGCACTCATCGAACCCTAAGCCACTGATATCAAACTTCGTTCCGAAAACCTGCGCCACTTCGGTGACGGCAGACGAAAGCCGCATCACCAAAATTTCTGACAAAATCAATGAAAGAAATGCACCCGAAAAACCTAATAACGCACCACCGTAGAGGAACGGGCGGAGGATGAAACCATCCGTCGCACCAATCAGTTTCTGCACGTTGATGGTGTCGCGACGGGCGAAGATGCTCAGGCGCACGCTGTTACCGATGACGAGGAACACCGCCGCTACCATCAGTACGCCAATCATTGCCGCCACACGGCCCACCAGCCCGGTCAGGGCAGAGAGGCGCGCAAACCAGCTGTCGTCCATGCGCACTTCATCAATCCCGTTGATGCGGGTGATACGGTCGCGCAGGGTATTAAGCGAGTCGGTGCCCTGGAAATCGAGCTTCGGGATCACTACCGCCACGGCAGGCAACGGGTTCTCTTCGAGCATATCCAGCGCACCGCCAAAGCCGGACCAGTTGCGGAACTCACCCAGCGCTTCATCGCGCGAAAGATAGTTAACCTTCTCCACACCCTGTTCGGCCTGGATTTGCCCGACCACCTGCGCCGCCGCGTTATCGTCGAGCGCCTTGTCCAGATAAACGGTGATCTGCGGCGACGGGTAATACTGCGATGCCGCCTGATTCACGTTCTTGTAAACCATGTAGCAGACACTCGGCAGCGTCAGGGAGATGGCGATAACCATCACCGTCAGGAACGTCGCCAGCGGTTTGCTTTTCAAATCCTGCAGCGCGCCGTGGAAAGCGTAGCGCACCTGCTCGTTGAAGACGTTGGTCTTGCGGGAATTTGGCTTCGGCGCGGCTTTCGCACGCTTCGGCGCATTGCGATTGCTGTCACCGCCGCCCTGCGGCTTGCGGAAACGGTCAAACCGGTTGCTGAACTGCCGAATCTGGTTTATTGCATCACGCTTATTCACCGTGGCCTCCGTGCAAATGACCGTCGCTCAGGGTCAGCATGCGGTACGAACGACGGGAGATCAGCCCGATGTCGTGCGTCGCCATTAATACCGTGACCCCCACGCGGTTAAATTCCTCAAACAGACGCAAAATCCCTTCGGACAAGGCGTCGTCCAGGTTACCGGTCGGTTCATCCGCCAGCAACACGGCAGGCTTGTTCACCACCGCACGGGCAATGCCCACACGCTGCTGTTCACCGCCGGAAAGCTGGATTGGGAAGTTCTTCGCTTTGTCCAGCAGCCCGACCTTATCCAGCGCCGCAGAGACGCGACGGCGGATGTCATCATAGCTGGCACCGGCAATAATCAGCGGGATAGCGACGTTATCAAAAACGGTGCGATCCATCAGCAGGTGGTGATCCTGGAAAATCATGCCAATCTGACGACGCAGGAACGGCACTTCACGGTTTTTCAGGCGGCTGATGTCGTGGCCGCTGAAAAAGATTTTCCCGGCGCTGGGCCGTTCGATCCCACAGATCAGCTTGAGCAGGGTACTTTTCCCCGCGCCGGAATGGCCGGTCAGGAATGCCATCTCGCCTGGCTGCAGGTGGAATGTCACCCCCTGCAGCGCTTGTCTCCCACCGAGATAGGCCTTGCTGACGTGTTCAAAGCGAATCATTGTTAGTCCTCTCGGGCAAATAATGCCTCAATAAAGTCGTCCGCCTTAAACGGACGCAAATCCTCAATACGCTCGCCCACACCGATGTAACGGATAGGAATGCCGAACTGATCGGCCACGGAGAAGATCACCCCACCTTTGGCGGTGCCGTCCAGCTTGGTCAGCGTGATCCCCGTCAATCCTACCGCTTCATGGAACAGCTTCGCCTGGCTAACAGCGTTCTGTCCGGTGCTGGCATCAATAGTCAGCATAATTTCATGCGGTGCGTCTTCGTCCAGCTTCTTCATGACGCGGACGATTTTCTTCAACTCTTCCATCAGGTGCGCTTTGTTCTGCAAACGCCCTGCGGTATCGGCAATCAGCACGTCCACATTGCGCGACTTCGCCGCCTGGATGGCATCGAAGATCACAGATGCGGAATCCGCACCGGTATGCTGGGCAATCACCGGGATGTTGTTGCGCTGGCCCCAGACCTGCAGTTGCTCAACCGCCGCCGCACGGAAGGTATCGCCCGCCGCCAGCATCACCGATTTACCCTGCTGCTCGAACTGACGCGCCAGCTTGCCGATGGTGGTGGTTTTCCCCACACCGTTGACGCCAACCATCAGAATAACAAAAGGCGTTTTGCCTTCAATATTAAGTGGTTCGTCAACTTTTGCGAGAATTTCACCCATCTCGTCTTTCAGCAGGCCGTACAGCGCTTCGGCATCGCGCAGCTGTTTGCGGCTCGCCCCTTCGGTCAGGTTGGCGATAATCTTACGGGTGGTTTCGACACCCACGTCCGCAATCAGCAGTTGCTCTTCCAGCTCTTCAAACAGATCGTCGTCGATCTTTTTGCCGCGGAAAAGACTGATAAATCCGGAACCTAAGTTTTCTTTGGTTTTCAGCAGGCTACGTTTCAGGCGAGCGAAGAAACCTTCTTTGGTCGGTTTTTCCTGTTCCTGAACGATTTCCGCTTCGGCCTGTTCTTCCACCGGCACGACGATAACCGCTTCTTCCGCGGCTTCTGCCGCCAGCGCCTGGGCTTCCAGCTCTTCGTCGGTCAGCTCTGGCTCCAGGGCCGCTTCTTCTTCTACCGCCTCAACGATTTCAACGGTTTCCGCTTCGGCCTGCCACTCTTCGGCAGAAATTGCTTCGGCTTTCACCTCTTCCGGCAGCGGCAGCTCTTCGTGTTCGATAACGGCCTGCGGCGCTTCGGTAACGGCTTCGATGACGACCGGTTCTGGCTTCTCACTCTCCTGAACCTGTTCAGTGACCTCAACCACCTCTTGTGCAAAGGATTCAATCTCTTCTTTGCTGTGGGCAGGCTCTTCCGCTTCGACAACCGCAGCGGTCTCTACAGGCGTTTCAGGCTGTGACTGCTCTTCTACAACCTGTTGTTCTTCGGTTTTCTGTTCTGTTTCTTGCTCTTTTTCACCGAAACCCAGCCAGGAAAAGAAGCCACGTTTTTTTTGTTTTGCCATCTGCGACTACACTCCTCGCGGCGCTATATACATGGAAGCTAAAAAAATGATGAAATAGTCTAACACTTTACTTAATTGACATCACCGCCCGCAATCGCAGGCCAATTGTTAACAGAGCTTTCCTGAGATGAAGAAACCCACCCGCGCCCCGGCCGGTCAAATTCGAATTATTGGCGGTCAGTGGCGAGGCCGGAAATTACCGGTGCCGGACAGCCCCGGTTTACGCCCCACCACCGACCGCGTGCGCGAGACGCTGTTTAACTGGCTGGCCCCGTCAATGGTAGACGCCCATTGCCTGGACTGCTTCGCCGGAAGCGGCGCATTAGGGCTGGAAGCGCTGTCGCGCTATGCCGCCAGCGCCACACTTCTGGAGATGGAGCGCGGCGTTGCGCAGACGCTGCAGCAAAATCTGGCGACGCTGAAAGCCACCAACGCAAAAGTGGTGAACACCAATACGCTGAGTTTTCTCGCGCAAAAGGGCACGCCGCACAACGTGGTCTTTGTCGACCCGCCGTTCCGCAAGGGGCTGCTGGAAGAGACGTTATCCCTGCTGGAGCAAAATGGCTGGCTGGCGGATGACGCGCTTATTTATGTAGAGAGTGAAGTGGAAAACGGTTTACCGCCGGTGCCCGTGCACTGGGATTTGCACCGCGAAAAAGTGGCAGGCCAGGTCGCTTATCGTCTGTATCACCGTCAGGCACAAGGAGGCTCCGATGCCGGTACTGATTAACCTGGGACGTTTACTGATGCTGGGCGTCTGGGCGTTTTTGATTTTGAATCTGGTGCACCCGTTCCCGCGCCCGATGAACATTTTCGTTAACGTCGCGCTGATTTTCACCTCATTCATGCATGCCCTGCAGATGGTGATGCTGAAAAACGGCCTGCCGAAAGATGGCCCACAGATGACCGGCTGGCAGCAGCTACGGGTGTTTATTTTCGGCGTGTTTGAACTGCTGGTGTGGATGAAAAAGTTTAAGGCGCAGGTGAAGAAGTAACACCCTCACCCTAACCCTCTCCCAGAGGGAGAGGGGACGATTACACCCTCTCCCTCTGGGAGAGGGCCGGGGTGAGGGAAAATTACTGCTCCGATTCAAACCCTTCAAACCGCGATCCTTTATAGCTCAGCGTCCCTTTCTCTCCCACCGTCAGTTGATGGTACTGCTGCGCGTCCAGACGAAAAGTCATCTCCAGCCCGCCGGTTTCCGGCTTAAAGCTCGCGTCATAGCGCATCGTGGTTCCCGCAGGCGTCACCTGCTGCTGGCGGGAACGGCGGTCATTGAGCGCTTTCTCGCGTTTGTTCGTCACCACCACGCGCTTTTGCAGCAGCGGCGCGGCGTCATTGTCCGCTTTCTCGCGGCGCTGTTGCACGAAACGGAACGAGGCGGCAATGACGATGATCGCCACCACGATAATGAAAAACAGCGGCATCTTGCTCATTTAAAAATCCCATCAGATTATGCGGAAATCAGGATACCTTGCCTGCCCCGGCATTGCCAAACGCCCGCCCGCGTCACTACACTGGATCAGAAACTGATTTTCAGCCTTAACAGATACAGGGAGTTAATATGCTTTGGTCATTTATCGCCGTCTGTTTGTCCGCATGGCTTTTTGTCGATGCGTCGTACCGCGGCCCTGCCTGGCAGCGCTGGTTGTTTAAACCCGTCACGTTGCTGCTCCTGCTGTTGCTGGCCTGGCAGGCACCGATGTTTAACGCCATCAGCTATCTGGTGCTTGCAGGGCTGTGCGCGTCGTTGATTGGTGATGCCTTAACTCTGCTGCCGCGCCAGCGTCTGCTGTATGCCGTGGGCGCGTTCTTCCTGTCGCATCTGCTTTATACCATCTACTTTGCCAGCCAGATGACGCTCTCTTTCTTCTGGCCACTGCCGCTGGTGTTGCTGGTGATTGGCGCGCTGCTGATCGCGGTGATCTGGACGCGTCTGGAAGAGATGCGTCTGCCGGTCTGTACGTTTATCGCCATGACGCTGGTGATGGTGTGGCTGGCGGGCGAGCTGTGGTTCTTCCGTCCAACGTCGCAGGCGATGTCCGCCTTCTTCGGTGCAGCGCTGTTGTTACTCGGTAATATCGTCTGGCTGGGCAGCCATTATCGCCGCCGCTTCCGCGCGGATAACGCGATTTCCGCCGCCTGTTACTTTGCCGGACACTTCCTGATTGTGCGTTCGCTGTATATCTAAATAACGCTTGACTCTGGAGTCGACTCCAGAGTGTATGCTGCGGTTAATGAGAAAATTATCATTACCGGAGACTGCCATGTCGACTCCAGAAATACCTAAAAAAATCCCGCAATTCTCGGCACTTAAGCTCAACCCGGTTCCACCGAAAGAGGAATGCTGCTGCGACGGAGCGTGCGACACAAATAGTGCGCCGCTGCCTGAAAGCGGCAACCGCTACAGTTGGCTGGTCAACGGTATGGACTGCGCGGCCTGCGCCCGTAAAGTGGAAAACGCAGTCAAACAGGTGCCAGGCGTCAGCCACGTTCAGGTACTGTTCGCTACTGAAAAACTGCTGGTAAGCGCCGATACTGACGTCAGCCAACAGGTTGAAGCCGCCGTCAGCAAGGCGGGTTACGCCCTGCGTAGCGAAACCGCCCCCGCAGAGAAAACGTCATCTTTAAAAGAAAATCTGCCACTGATCACCCTCATCATCATGATGGCCCTCAGTTGGGGGCTGGAGCAGATTAACCATCCGTTCGGCAACCTGGCGTTTATCGCCACCACGCTGGTCGGGCTGTTCCCGATTGTCCGTCAGGCGCTGCGTCTGATGAAAAGCGGCAGCTGGTTTGCCATCGAAACGCTGATGAGCGTGGCGGCCATTGGTGCGCTGTTTATCGGCGCGACGGCGGAAGCGGCGATGGTTCTGCTGCTGTTCTTAATCGGCGAACGTCTTGAGGGCTGGGCGGCAAGCCGCGCACGTAAAGGCGTCAGTGCGTTAATGGCCCTGAAGCCCGAAACCGCCACGCGGGTCGTGAACGGCAATCGCGAAACAACCGCTATTTCTACCCTGCGCCCTGGCGATGTCATTGAAGTCGCCGCCGGCGGGCGTTTGCCTGCGGATGGCGCGCTGCTCACCGCCAACGCCAGCTTTGACGAAAGTGCTCTCACCGGAGAGTCCATTCCGGTAGAACGCGCGGCGGGTGAAAAAGTGCCTGCCGGAGCCACCAGCGTCGATCGCCTGGTGCAGTTGAAGGTACTTTCTGAGCCAGGCGACAGCGCCATTGACCGTATCCTGAAGCTGATTGAAGAGGCCGAAGAGCGCCGCGCGCCGGTCGAACGTTTTATCGACCGCTTTAGCCGGGTTTACACGCCTGCCATCATGCTGGTTGCCCTGCTGGTGGCGCTCGTCCCACCGCTGTTCTTCGGCGCGCCGTGGGAAGGCTGGATTTATAAAGGGCTGACGCTGCTGCTGATTGGCTGCCCGTGTGCGCTGGTGATTTCCACGCCAGCAGCGATTACGTCCGGCCTGGCGGCAGCGGCACGTCGCGGTGCGTTGATTAAGGGTGGCGCGGCGCTGGAACAGTTGAGCCAGGTTCAACATATTGCGTTCGACAAAACCGGCACGCTGACCGTCGGCAAGCCGCAGGTCACCGGTGTGTATCCGCAGGATATCAGTGAAAACGAACTGCTTACGCTGGCCGCCGCCGTGGAGCAGGGGTCAACCCACCCGCTGGCGCAGGCGGTTGTGCGTGAAGCGCAGGCGCGCGGGCTGAACATTCCGATGGCAACCGCACAACGAGCGCTGGTCGGGTCAGGGATTGAGGCCGAAGTCGCGGGTAAAAAAATAGTGATTGTCGCGGCGGGTCACTCCCCTGACCCACAGGTTGAGGCGTTAGAACAAGCTGGCCAGACGGTCGTTGCCGTCATACAGGACGATGTGGTGAAAGGGATACTGGCGCTGCGTGATACCCTGCGCGATGACGCAAAAGACGCCGTGGCGGCGCTGCATCAGCTGGGTGTGCAGGGTGTGATTTTGACAGGCGATAACCCGCGCGCGGCGGCGGCGATTGCCGGTGAACTGGGGCTGGAATTCAAAGCCGGATTATTGCCTGCGGATAAGGTTCGTGCCGTGACAGAACTGAACGCGCACGCGCCGCTGGCGATGGTCGGAGACGGCATTAACGATGCCCCGGCGATGAAAGCCTCCACCATCGGCATTGCGATGGGCAGCGGCACCGACGTGGCGCTGGAGACGGCGGACGCGGCGCTCACGCACAACCGACTGACCGGGCTGGCGCAGATGATTGGGCTGGCACGGGCAACCCGCACCAATATTCGCCAGAACATTGGCATTGCGCTGGGTCTGAAGGGCATTTTCCTTGTAACCACGCTGCTCGGCATGACCGGGCTATGGCTGGCAGTGCTGGCGGATACGGGGGCGACGGTGCTGGTCACGGCGAACGCGTTGCGGTTATTACGTCGGAAATAAAATCGTTATCGAACCGTAGTCCGGGTAAGGCGTAGCCGCCACCCGGCAATGGGTTGGGGTGCGGCTTGATGCCCTCACCCCAACCCTCACCCACAGGGAGAGGGAGAAGAGCGGCGTTACTGCATCCCTAACACCCTCGGCAACCATAAAGAAATTGCCGGGATATACGTCACCATCCCCAAGACCACCAGCAGCATGCCGTAGAACGGCAGCATGGCGCGGACTACCGTTTCGATCCGCTGTTTGCTCACCGCGCTCGCCACAAACAGCACTGACCCGACAGGCGGAGTAATCAGCCCAATCCCCAGGTTGACCATCATGATCATCCCGAAATGCACCGGGTCGATCCCCAGCGAATTAGTCACCGGCAGCAGCACCGGCGTCAGGATCAAAATGATCGGAGCCATGTCCATCAGCGTGCCAATCAGCAGCAGCATGATATTGAGATACATCAGGATCACGTATTTGTTATCCGACAGCGAGGTGAAGAACTCTGTAATGCGCGTCGGCAACTGCATATAGGTCATCACCGCGCCAAACGCCGCGGCAAAGCCGATCAAAATCATCACGATGGTGACGGTTTTGACCGTCCGGCACATTAGCTTTGGCAGTTCGTTCCACTTATAGTCGCGATAGATAAACATCGTGACAAAGAACGCCCACAGGCAGGCCACGGCTGCGGATTCGGTTGCGGTGAATATCCCGGACAAAATCCCGCCGAGGATAATTACTACCGTCATCAGCCCCCACAGTGCATCGAGCATGATTTTTAGCGCTTGCTTAAACGGAATTTTTTCTCCTTTCGGATAGCCGCGTTTGCGGGCAAACCCCAGACACAGCACCATCAGGCTTACGCCGAGCAGCAGCCCCGGCAGCACGCCCGCGATAAACAGCGTGGCGATAGAAACCGTGCCGCCCGCCGCCAGCGAGTAAATCACCGAGTTGTGGCTGGGCGGGATTAAAATCGCCTGCACCGACCCGCTGGCCGTCACCGCCGCTGCGTATTCGCGCGGGTAGCCCTTCTTCTCCATCTCCGGGATCATCACGCTGCCAATGGAGGCCGTGTCCGCCACCGATGAACCGGAAATCGCCCCAAAAAACGTCGAGGCAACAATATTCACCAGCGACAGCCCGCCGCGTATAAAGCCGACAAATACGTAGGCGAAATTCACCAGCCGTCGTGCAATGCCCCCTTCTGCCATGATCGCCCCGGCAAGGATGAAGAACGGGATCGCCAGCAGGGTAAATTTGTTCACCCCGCTGGTGATCTGGATCATCAGCGCCTCCAGCGGCAGATCAATCCACAGCGCCCCTGCCACGGCGCTTAGCCCGACGGCAAAGGCCACCGGCATCCCCAGCGCCAGCAAAATGGCGAGGGTGAATAACAAAACAAATGCATCCATTGTTCACCCCTTAACTGTGGTTGCCGATCAGCACGACGGGACGGTTTTCCTGCGAGCCAAACAGCAGGCGTTCAACAACAAACAGGATCAGAATGGCGGACCCAACCGGCAGCGGCAGATAGCTTTCACCGGAGGTCAGGATCGGGAATTCCGCGACAGGCTGCTCCCAGAGATCGACGCACAGCCAGAGGCTGTACCAGAACATCAGAGCGGAGATCAGCAACATCAGCAGGTCGACCACGCGGGCGCAGAGGTTTTTCAGCCCTTCTGGCAGCCGGTCCGTGAGCATGTTTACCGCAATATGCGACCCGGCGCGGTAGCCTACCGCCGCGCCAATGAAGGTAAACGTCACCATGCAGATAATGGCAATCGGCTCCGGCCAGGACTCGCCGCGGTTAAGCACGTAGCGCGAGAAGATGCCAATCGGAATCACAACCGTCATCACCAGCAGGGAAATGCCCGCCACGGTCATGGCGAGCAGGTACAGACGGTCCATCCACTTCAGGTAGAGTTCGGACATACATGCTCCGGTTTACTGGACGTCAGCGATGGCTTTCATCAGATCCTGATGCTTTTCGCCATACTGGGCGCGCACCGGCTCTGTGGCTTTGATGAACACCGTTTTGTCGATGTCGTGGAACTGCACCCCGCCCGCCTTCATTTTCTCCAGCGCCTGGGCGTTATAAGCATCCCACAGCTTGCGTTGCTCAAACGGCGCTTCACGCGCCAGGGTCAGCACTTTTTGCTGCTCGTCGGCGCTGAGTTTGTCCCATTTCACTTTTGAGTAGAGCAGCATTTCCGGGGTGATAAAGTGGCCGCTCAGGGTGTAGTTTTTGGCGACTGGCATGTAGTTATGGGCGATAAAGGTCGGCGGGTTGTTCTCTGCGCCGTCAATCACGCCGGTTTGCATGCCGCTGTAAACCTCGCTGACGCCCATCGCCACCGAGTTCGCCCCCATGTCTTTCAGCGTGGCGAGCGCAACCGGGCTACCCTGCACGCGGATCTTCTTCCCTTTCAGATCCTCCGGTTTGACGATCGGCTCTTTGGTGATCAGGTTACGCGTACCGGAATCCATCCAGCCGAGGAAGACCAGCCGGGATTTCGGGTTGGCGGTCAGTTTATCGCCGATTTGTTTGCCGATATCCCCGTCGATAACTTTGTGCATATGGTCTTCATCGCGGAACACATAGGGCAGCGTAAAGACTTCAATATCCGGCAGGATGGCGGCAACAGGTGCCATCGAGACACGGATCATGTCGATAGCCCCCATCTGCGCCTGTTCAATCATCTGTTTTTCATCACCCAATACACCGCCAGGAAAAACCTTGATCTCCAGTTTGCCATCGGTTTGTTGTTTGAGTTTTTCACCCATATGCTGCACCGCCACCACGTTCGGGTAGCCTTCAGGGTGAACATCAGCAGCTTTAATGGTTTGAGCAGAAACGGAGCAGGCAAAAGCAGACAGACACAGAGCGGCCAGTAACGGCTTGAGGGTCGTTTTCATCGAGTCAACTCCAGGGTAGTGAGGTAAGCGTTAAAACGGTGTTTTAGTTTTATACGCTTAAAAATTAGACTACGGCTGGAAAAGCGGAGGTGAAGCGCCTCACAAAAGCGCGAAATTTTGAAACGATGGTTTAGAAAGGTTTTCTCCCTCTCCCTTTGGGAGAGGGCCGGGGTGAGGGTTTACCCCTTACGGATCACATACCGGTACGGTAATGCTTCTGTTTCCTGCGCTACCAGCTCATGTTCCATAAAGGTACAAAAACCGGGGATATCGCGCGTGGTCGCCGGATCGTCAGCAATAATTAACAGCGTTTCGCCGGTCTGCATAGTGCGCACGGTTTTGCGCACCATCATGACAGGTTCCGGACAGCGGAGGCCCTGGGCATCAAGGGTGTGGTCTGGGCTGGAGAACAGGTCGGTCATTTTCTTCTCGATCATAATAAAACGGCTGTAGTTTACGCCCCGTTGCCATCAATGCAAACCAGGTTAACGATTGCGTGAAAATTAGCCATTGCAAAGTCCAGTCAAAGCAGTATTATGCGGCGGTTTTTATTGGGTTCCCTCACCCCAACGTTCAAAAAGGTCACAATATGACGCAGTTTTCTCAATCGCAGCGCGTAAAGGCGTTGTTCTGGCTTTCGCTATTTCATCTGCTGGTGATCACCTCCAGCAACTATCTGGTGCAGCTCCCGATATCCATTTTTGGTTTCCACACCACCTGGGGCGCGTTCAGTTTTCCGTTTATTTTCCTCGCCACCGATTTGACCGTGCGGATCTTTGGCGCACCGCTGGCGCGGCGCATTATTTTCGCGGTGATGCTCCCGGCGCTGTTCATTTCGTATGTGATTTCCTCCCTGTTTTACATGGGAAGCTGGCAGGGCTTTGAGGCGCTGACGCACTTCAACCTGTTTGTCGCCCGTATCGCCGCCGCCAGCTTTATGGCCTACGCGCTGGGACAGATCCTCGACGTTCATGTGTTCAACCGCCTGCGTCAAAACCATCGCTGGTGGATGGCACCAACCGCCTCCACGCTGTTCGGTAACGTGAGCGATACGCTGGCCTTCTTCTTTATCGCCTTCTGGCGCAGCCCGGATGCCTTTATGGCCGAACACTGGATGGAAATCGCCCTCGTGGACTACTGCTTCAAGGTGCTCATCAGCATCGTGTTCTTCCTGCCGATGTATGGCGTATTGCTCAATATGCTGCTGAAAAGGCTGGCAGATAAATCTGAAATCTCCGCATTGCAGGCAGGTTAAGGGTTCGCTTTATCAGTTGTGATAAGATGAACGAATGAGCCGTTATGGCCGTTTATCGAAAGGAAGAAGTCAATGCGCAATCTGGTTAAATATGTCGGGATTGGCCTGCTGGTTGTTGGCCTTGCAGCCTGTGATAACAGCGACACCAAAACGCCTGCTCAGGGCGCGTCCGCAGAAAGCAACGCGACCGGTCAGCCGGTGAACCTGATGGATGGCAAACTCAGTTTCTCTCTGCCAGCAGACATGACCGATCAGAGCGGCAAGCTCGGCACTCAGGCGAACAACATGCACGTCTATTCCGACGCAACCGGACAAAAAGCGGTGATTGTGATTGTTGGCGACGATACCAGCGAGGAGCTGGGCGTGCTGTCCAAACGTCTGGAAGATCAGCAGCGTAGCCGCGACCCGCAGTTGCAGGTGGTGACCAATAAGTCCATCGAACTGAAAGGCCACACGCTCCAGCAACTGGACAGCATCATCTCTGCAAAAGGCCAGACGGCTTATTCGTCTGTGGTGCTGGGCAAGGTGGATAACAAACTGCTGACTATCCAGATTACGCTGCCAGCAGACGATCAGCAGAAAGCGCAGACCGCCGCGGAAAACATCATTAACACCATCGTGATTCAGTAATTTTTCACGATGATGACGTGGCCTCCGGTGCTTGCGCCGGGGGCCATTTTTTTAGCCGCCACGTCAGCAAGAGCGCCATCACCACCAGCCCCGCCGCCGCAAGATAGATAACCGGCACGCCCGCCCACGCCATCACCAGCCCTGCCAGCGGCCCGGTAATGCCCAGCGACATATCCATAAATACCGTATAGGTTGCCAGCGCCGCCCCCTGGTTTTGCTGCGGCACGGCTTTTACTGCCACCACGCCCAGCGCCGGGAAGACCAGCGAAAAGCCTGCGCCCGCGAGGAATACGCCGATTTTCGCCATCCACGGCGCGCTGGCGAACCCGGTGAGCAGCAGCCCGACAAACTCCACAGCAAAGCAGATCATCGCCACGTTCAGCCCGCCCAGACGGTTAATACCGTTCGGGAAGAGCAAACGTGCACCGACAAACGCACAGCTAAACAGGGTTAAGGCAAAGGCCGCGCCGTCCCAGCCTTTGGCGTCGTAGAACAACGTAATGAAGGTGGCTATCACGCCAAAACCGGTGGTTGCCAGCGCCAGCGCCATACCGTAGGGCCAGACGCGCCCCAGCACCGCGCGAAACGGCAACGGCTTGCCCTTGCTGGCTTTCACTTTCGGGCGCGGCAGTGCCAACAGGATCGCCAGCAGCGCGACCGCCATAATGGTGATGGACAGCCCGTACAGCCCGCCATACGCGTAGCACACCACCCCAAGCGGCGCGCCAATCGCCATCGCGCCGTAGGTAACAATGCCGTTCCAGGAGATAACCCGGCCAATATGTGGCGCACCAACGACGCCTACGCCCCACAGCGTCGAGCCGGTTCCCGCCAGGCTTTGCCCGATGCCGAGGATCACACGCCCCAGGCAGAGCAGCACCAGGCTGACCAGCGGCCAGTGGCTGGCCGTCGCTGCCAGAAAGTAGCTCAGACCACTCAGGAAGCAGCCGCACAGCCCCACGACGACAATGCTTTTCGGCCCGAACAAATCCGCATAGCGCCCTGCGTGCGGGCGACTCATTAGCGTGGCAAAATACTGCAGGCTGATCACCAGCCCCGCCCAGAACGCGCTGAAGCCCATCACGTCGTGAACGTAACCCGGCAAGATCGCCAGCGGCAGGCCAATCGTCAGGTAACTGGCGAAGTTAAAAATGACAACAGAAACAATCCGCAGATTGAGGCGCAATCCGCTCAGCGCCGGTTCGACGGCAGGTTCGGGCATGGAGATCTACCTGGGTTTTTGCAACAGTGTTTCACTATTACCATGAAGAGAGGCGAAAATCAGCAGCGACTTTAAGATTAACAGTGCCAGACGAAGCGCATCCCGCACACTACACTTAACGGGCTACCGGTAAAAGGAATCCGTATGACACCCACCCAGCCCGATAAAGCGGGACTCCATATTTTGCTAAAACTGGCCTGTCTCGTGGTTATCCTTGCGGGTATCCATGCTGCTGCCGATATTCTTGTCCAGCTCCTGCTGGCGCTTTTCTTTGCTATCGTACTCAACCCGCTTGTGACCTGGTTTTTGCGCCGTGGCGTTAGCCGCCCGGTCGCCATCACTATCGTCGTCGCGGTGATGCTGATTGTGCTTACGGCGCTGTTTGGCGTGCTGGCGGCATCACTCAGCGAATTCTCCACCATGCTGCCGAAATACAACAGAGAGCTGACGCGGAAGATCGTAGACCTGCAGGAGATGATGCCCTTCCTTAACCTGCATATTTCGCCGGAGCGGATGCTGCGCAGAATGGACTCCGAGAAGCTAATGACCTACGCCACCACGCTGATGACCGGGCTTTCCGGAGCCATGGCCAGCATTCTTCTGCTGGTGATGACGGTGGTGTTTATGCTCTTTGAAGTGCGCCACGTACCGTACAAACTGCGCTTCGCCCTGACCAATCCGCAAATTCATATTGCGGGTCTGCACCGGGCCCTGAAAGGCGTGACCAAATATCTGGCGCTTAAAACGTTACTGAGTCTTTGGACCGGGGTCATCGTCTGGCTTGGCCTCACGCTGCTGGACGTCCAGTTTGCCCTGATGTGGGGCGTACTGGCGTTTTTGCTGAACTATGTTCCCAATATCGGCGCGGTGCTGTCTGCCGTGCCGCCGATGATTCAGGCTTTTCTGTTTAACGGATTTTACGAATGCATGCTGGTAGGCGCGCTTTTCCTTGTTGTGCATATGGTGCTGGGGAATATCGTTGAACCGCGCATGATGGGCCATCGACTGGGAATGTCGACGCTGGTCGTCTTTTTATCCTTACTGGTCTGGGGATGGCTGCTGGGACCGGTCGGGATGCTGTTATCAGTGCCGCTGACCAGCGTATGCAAAATCTGGATGGAGACCACCAAAGGTGGCAGCAAACTCGCCATTCTGCTGGGTCCAGGTCGGCCAAAAAGCCGATTACCGGGATAGTCGGCCTGACAGGATGAGGCATAAAGACAGGTTCGCTCCGACGCTCAATTTAAGACAACCAGATGAGCAATGTGGCGCTTTAGATTATATTATGGGGAAAGCCCGTCAGATTAATAGCGAGTGTTTGCAACGCAATCACGCTGTCTCTGGCGGCCTTCATACCTCGATAATCATCAAACGCCGGGCGTAACTATGTACCAGTTTCTACTGGGAAAAATCTCTACCCTTAGCGCGGACCCGCTGGCGTCAACGCTTGCAGATATGGCACCTCAGGGTGCGAGAAGCGCATCCTGGATTGCAGGACGGACGCTGCTCGCCAGCGCGTTATCGCCCTCTCCTCTGCCTGAAATCATCGTTGGTGAACAGGGGAAGCCCGCCTTCGTGGATGCGTATCCTTTCTGGTTTAACCTGAGCCACAGCGGTGATGATATTGCGCTTCTGCTGAGCGATGAAGGCGAAGTGGGCTGTGATATTGAAGTGATACGCCCGCACGAAAACTGGCAGGCGCTGGCTAACGCCGTTTTCAGCGTGGCGGAACATGCCGAGCTTGAGCGCGAAGATCCAGAGGCAAAGCTCGCCGCCTTCTGGCGCATCTGGACGCGAAAAGAGGCCATTGTGAAGCAGCGCGGCGGCAGCGCCTGGCAGATTGTCAGCATCGACAGCACCTCCCGATCCCACTCGGTGAGCCAGTTACGGCTTGGTTCGTTGAGCCTTGCCGTCTGTACACCGACACCCTTTACCCTGACCACCGGGTCGATTACACATCACGGAATGTCCAGGGTATAAGCCACTCTCTTCGTTAATGCCCTGTAGATGAAAGGCCTCCATCATCAACTGCTACGCTTTATGTCTGAACAGTGAAAAAGACAGGAGCGGATCATGAAAATCGATTTTACGGGGAAAGTCGCGCTGGTAACCGCCTCAACCGGCGGCATTGGGTTTGCCATCGCCAGAGGGCTGGCGGAAAGCGGTGCAGAGGTGATTATCAATGGCCGAAGCACCGACTCGGTGAATAAAGGTATTCAGGCGCTACAGCAGGTGGTGCCTGGCGTTCAGGTACGCGCGGCCATTGCCGATCTCAGCACGCAGGAGGGGGTAGACTCACTCCTGAAAGTGGCTTCCGACGTCGATATTCTGGTGAATAATGCCGGGATTTATGGACCACAGGATTTTTATTCTACCGACGATGACACCTGGGAGCGTTACTGGCAGACCAACGTGATGTCCGGCGTGCGCCTCTCCCGCGCGTTATTGCCAGGCATGGTGCAAAAAGGCTGGGGTCGCGTGGTGTTTATCTCATCCGAGTCGGCCTGCAATATTCCGGCTGACATGATCCACTACGGCGTGACCAAAACGGCGCAGCTCTCGCTGGCGCGCGGGCTGGCGAAATTCGTGGCGGGAAGCGGTGTCACGGTGAACAGCGTGCTGCCTGGCCCGACAATGTCGGACGGATTCGCTGAAATGATGAAGGATGAAATCGAAAAAACCGGCAAGTCGCTGGAACAGCTGGCGAAAGAGTTTGTCATGACCAACCGCCCAAGCTCGGTTATCCAGCGTGCCGCAACGGTAGAAGAGGTCGCCAATATGGTGGTGTATGTCTGTTCAGCTCAGGCCTCCGCCACCTCCGGCGCGGCGTTACGCGTCGACGGTGGCGTGGTAGATGACATTATTTAATGTCATCAGGCCGTACTGCCTGCAACCCGGCGGGCAGTGATAAAGCGCGCCTGCCAGTAGTTGTCAGTCAGGGTTGATACCGTCACGCCCTGGCTGCTTGAGGCGTGAATAAACTGGCTGTCACCGATATAAACCCCCACGTGTCGGCGGTGCGGACCGGTCTGGAAGAACACCAGATCGCCCGCTTTCAGGCGATACTGCGCGACCCGGACACCTCGCCGGATCTGCTCGCCCGTGGTGCGTGGCAGGCTGAGATGAGCGGCATCACTGAACAGATGCTGCATCAGCGCAGAACAATCCACACCCCGGTGCGTCGTACCGCCCCACTGATACTGGGTGCCTTTCCACTTCTGGTATTGATCCAGAATACGCGAGCGAAGCGGACCGGTTTCCGGCTGCTCAAGCGCGGTTTTCGCCGGAGAGGCAAAAAACGCATTATGTGGCGCAAGCATTGAGGCAGGCAGTTGAAAGCTCAATGCAGAAAATGAGGCAAAACTTAACGAGAGTATTGAAATAAGCGATCTAAAAGTCATATCAAGAAAAAAGCAGTGAGTGAGTTTTTCCGTACCAGTGGAGGCCAATGTTCCTCCGAAATATCTTTCGATGTGGCGATAATATAGACAGTTCATTTTTTACCCAACGTTTATCGAGACCAAAAATGGACTCACTTTCAGGTCGCAAGATTGATAAAAAAATGCACGTGACAGAAGGACTCCAGAGGTAAAGCAGGTAAACTAATGAGCAGAATGTGTATTTCAGCTAAGACGTATTTATGACCAATATGATCGCCGACGAGGCAGTAGCCCGGTCCAACGTGCTCTCTGTCTTTGACTTTGATGGAACGTTGACCCATCACGACAGCTTTATCCCTTTCCTGCGTTTTGCCTTTGGTAAACGCTACTTCGCGGGCCGCCTGGTACGCATGGCGCTGCCAACGCTGCACTGTGTACGCCGCAAGCTAACGCGTGATGAGCTGAAAGAGGTGTTGATCAGAACCTTCCTGACGGGCGTGGACGAACACTGGTTACGTCAACAGGCGGAAGCATTTTGTGAAAAATACTGGGATAAATTGATGCGTCCGGCAGGCGTGCTGGCGGTAGCGGCTGAAGTGAATTCGGGTGCGGAAGTGACCATCTGCTCCGCGTCTCCGGCGCTGGTCCTGCAACCGTGGGCCGATAAGCTCGGCATTAAGCTGATTGGCACCCAACTGGAAGTAAAAAACGGCAAGCTGACCGGGCGTATCACCGGCCACAACTGCCGTTGTGCTCAGAAGGTGGCAAGGCTGGAAAAAGTCTATGGCAATCTGAACGATTACCACCTGCGCGCATGGGGCGATACCCGTGGCGATCATGAACTGCTGGCGGCAGCGCAGGACCCGCACTGGCGGCACTTCCACCACCCGCGCAAGCGCCGAAATTCACCCATCAAGTAGCCTTTTTGCCGGGTGGCGGCTGCGCCTTACCCGGCCTACATTCGAACCGTAGGCCCGGTAGCGAAGCGCCACCGGGCGATGAATCAGGCCTCTTTCCTGCCAGGGAACATCACGCTCGCAATAATCCCCAGCGCCAGCACGCCCAGCACCACAAACAGGCTCGCCGTCGCGCCGATATTGTAGCCGTGATGCCAGAAATGATCCGTCGCATTCAGACCGAGCTTGAACGCCACAAAGAACAGCAGTAACACTACCGCTTTCTCCAGATGCACCAGATACTGTTTCAGCGCTTCCAGTACGAAGTAGAGGGTACGCAGGCCGAGGATGGCGAACATCATCGCGCTGTAGATAATCAGCGGCTCGCGGCTCACCGCAATAATGGCTGGCACAGAGTCAAACGCGAACATCACGTCAGAGAGTTCCACCACCGCCACACAGAGCAGCAGCGGCGTGGCGTAGCGCTTTGCTTTCTTCACACGCCCCACCATCACGTCCTGGTTTTCGGGTTTCTCAAGCTCCGCATCCACCTCTTTCTGCGTCAGAATAAACGCGTGGCTGCTGATTTTCGGCCAGACCGGATAAAAACGCTTTACCAGACGATACGCCAGATGACCGGAGTAATCCTCGACTTCGTCGCTCTCTTCATTACGCCTGAGCATCATCACTGCCGTCCAGCCAACGACCAGCGCAAAAATCACCTCAACGTATGGCCCCAGGCTAAGCAGGCTGGTGCCGATAGCCACGAAAATGCCGCGGAAAACAATCGCCCCCAGCACACCCCAGTAGAGTACACGGTGACGATACTTATCCGGCACGCCGAACCAGGCGAAGATCGCCATCATCACGAACAGGTTATCAACGGAGAGCACCTCTTCAAGCGCATACCCTGTCAGGAACAGGCTCGCCATTTCGGCACCGTGGTGAACGTACAGGAACCCGGCGAAGGCCATCGCCATCATGACCCAAAAAATGGACCACATCGCGGCGCTTTTCAGCGAGATCGGTTTATCGTGGCGGTGCATAAAGAGGTCGATAAACATCGCCCCAACGGCCATCACAACAAAGACAACAACGGTTTCCGTGGGGAAACCGAGATGAGCAGCAGACATACACAACCCTTTTCTGGAGGCAAAACACAAAAACCATGCAGACTGGCCTGAGCCAGTAAATAAAAAGAGTGGGCCTTGTTAGGGGCACAGCACTCTAAAAAGTCAATATTAACCGTTCTTTTCGGCAAGCGCCTGCGCACACGCCCAGGCACTCGCCCATGCCCACTGGAAGTTATACCCACCCAGCCAGCCGGTAACATCCATCACTTCGCCGATAAAATAGAGCCCCGGCACGTTACGCGCTTCCATGGTGCGTGATGAAAGCTCATGAGTATCCACACCGCCGAGCGTAACTTCCGCCGTCCGGTAGCCTTCTGTCCCGTTTGGCTGGACGCGCCAGTTCGTCAGCGTCTCGACCAGCGTTTCCTGTTCGCGGCTGTTCAACTGCTTAAGCGCGACGTCCGGGATCTGCCCTAACACCTGCAGGCACTCCACCAGACGTTTCGGTAGCTGCATCGCCAGAGTGTTCTTCAGGCTCTGATTCGGGTGCGCGGTGCGTTGCTCATTGAGGAATGCGCCGAGATCGCAGTCCGGCACCAGATTCACCGTCACAAACTCGCCCGGCTGCCAGTAGCTGGAAATTTGCAGCACCGCCGGGCCGGAGAGCCCGCGATGGGTGAACAGCAGATTTTCGCGGAACACCGTACCGTCTTCGGCGGTAATGACTGATGGAACAGAAACGCCAGAAAGCGTCTGTAATTGTTCCAGCAGAGGTTTATGC
>OJJJ01000282.1_pt1 | contig 29495 bp, 26 predicted proteins | sample 1596311 | NCBI WGS metagenome assembly OJJJ01 (sample SAMEA4350140, study PRJEB24818) | metagenome | biome: human; feature: gut; material: faeces | place: Denmark | collected 2013-09 | reverse complement strand
AAGCAGTTGAAAAAAACTTCTCCAAAAAAGGTTTTCCCCTGATCCTGGGCAAGGGGTGGAACAACATTAAAAACCAGCGTGTTTACCTGTCGATGAGGGCCAAAAGGCGCGTGGTTGCCCGGCTGGTGATGTTTCCCGAATATCCGGAATCGGTGCTCAGCATGCTGGAAGAGTACCGCCATATTCCGATGGTCGTGATGGACTGGGGCGAAGCGCGCGCAGACTTCACCGACTCGGTCATTGATAACGCCTTCGAAGGCGGTTACATGGCTGGCCGGTATCTTGTAGAGCGCGGTCATCGCGAGATTGGCGTGATCCCTGGCCCGCTTGAGCGTAACACCGGCGCAGGACGACTGGCCGGGTTTATGAAAGCAATGGAAGAAGCGCTGATCACCGTGCCGGAAAACTGGATTGTGCAGGGCGACTTTGAGCCAGAGTCAGGCTACCGCGCGATGCAGCAGATTGTCTCTCAACAGCATCGCCCGACTGCCGTCTTCTGCGGTGGCGATATCATGGCAATGGGCGCGCTCTGTGCGGCCGATGAACTGGGCCTGCGCGTGCCTCAGGATATTTCCGTGATCGGGTATGACAACGTGCGCAACGCGCGCTTCTTTACCCCGGCGCTGACCACCATCCACCAGCCGAAAGATTCGCTGGGTGAAACGGCTTTCAACATGCTGATGGACAGGATCGTCAACAAACGCGAAGAATCGCAGTCTATTGAAGTCCACCCGCGTCTTATCGAACGCCGTTCCGTTGCGGATGGTCCGTTCCGCGACTACCGTCGCTGATCGCTGTTCGGGGCCAGCGAGTCTGGCTCCCGTAACCACTCCCGGTTCAGCGTTTCGCTGTCTCCCAGATAATCCAGAAGCCAGGCCATTGCGGGCGAGATGTCGTTTTGCTGCCAGGTGAGGCAACAGGCTGCGTCCGGGAAAGGGTTTTCGAGCCTGAGCGCAACCCATTCTCCGGTATCTGTTCGCGGTCGGGCAAAGTGAACGGGCACCATCGCAACACATAAGCCAGCGGAAAGACAGGTTGCAGAGGACTCCCAGTCCGGCGCAACCACGCGCCGCTGGTTATCCAGCAGCCAGGTTATCCGCTTGGGCAGCGAACGGGAAGTATCTTCCAGCACCAGCGAAGGCCAGTTGCGCAGGGTATCGTCGCTGAGCGGCCCCTCCATCGAAGCCAGCGGATGATGGCTGGCGACGACGCAGGTCCAGCTCAGCATACCCATATCGCGAAACGCGTAACGTCCACCGACAGGAATGGCCTGGGTCGCCCCGATCGCCATCTCCGCCCTGCCGTCCGCCAGCGCATCCCAGACACCGTTGAACACCTCCTGGGAGACTCGCAGCTCGACGTCTGAAAAATGGCGGTAAAAATCAACAATCATCTGCCGGGTGCGCTCGGGCTTCACGATGTTATCCACCGCAATGGAAAGATGTCCTCGCCAGCCGTTGGCGATCTGCTGACACTGCTCACGGGTGATCTGCATTTTTTTGATAACAGAACGCCCTTCCTTCAAAAACCACGCCCCGGCGGGCGTTAATTCTACGTCACGATGGCGGCGTTCAAACAGCGGAACCGCCAGCCACTCTTCCAGCTGACGCACCGTATAACTGATAGCCGACGGGACGCGGTGAAGCTCCTGCGCCGCGCCGGTAAAACTGCCGTTGCGCGCTACCGCATCCACCACTTCAAGGGAATAATCTGACCACATTTTCTGCCTGCAAAATTTTTGAACGCACCAGCCAAATATTAGCGTTTCACAAGCAGCTTTGCACTCCCTACACTCTGCGCCAACGTACACCTGCCTCCTTAAGGAGAATAAAACAGTGCAACCCAGGAAAGGATTTTTAGTCTGGCTCGGCGGCTTAAGCGTGCTGGGCTTTTTGGCCACCGATATGTATCTGCCCGCGTTCGCCGCGATGCAGGAAGATTTACAAACACCTGCTGCCGCGATTAGCGCCAGCCTGAGCTTATTCCTCGCCGGTTTTGCCTTTGCGCAACTGCTGTGGGGACCGCTCTCTGACCGTTTTGGCCGTAAACCGGTGCTGTTACTGGGCCTGGCGATCTTTGCTGTAGGCTGTCTGGGTATGCTGTGGGTGCGCGATGCAGCCTGGCTGCTGGTGCTGCGTTTTATTCAGGCCGTCGGCGTCTGCGCTGCTGCGGTAACCTGGCAGGCGCTGGTAACCGACTACTACCCGGCGTCACGCACTAACCGTATTTTCGCCACCATTATGCCGCTGGTCGGCCTGTCGCCCGCCCTTGCCCCGCTGCTGGGCAGCTGGCTTCTGGCGCATTTCGAGTGGCAGGCGATTTTCGCCACCCTGTTTGCCATTACCCTGGTATTGATGCTGCCTGCATTTGCCCTCAAACCCGCGCAAAAAAAAGCGACGCACGCTGAGGCAAAGCCGGTAACGTTTATGTCGTTACTGCGTTCTAAAGCCTACCGTGGCAACGTCCTGATTTACGCCGCCTGCTCCGCGAGCTTCTTCGCCTGGCTGACTGGCTCGCCGTTTATTTTGCACGATATGGGTTACAGTCCGGCTGCCATCGGCCTCAGCTATGTGCCGCAGACTATCGCGTTCCTGGTGGGAGGCTACGGCTGTCGCGCCGCGCTGCAAAAATGGGAGGGTCAGCAAATGCTGCCGTGGCTGCTGGGTCTGTATGCGTTAAGCGTGATCGGCACCTGGGCAGTGGGCTTTATCCCGCATGTCGGTCTGACAGAAATTTTACTTCCGTTCTGTGTCATGGCGGTGGCTAACGGTGCCATTTACCCTATCGTGGTGGCACAGGCGTTACGCCCTTTCCCTCAGGCAACTGGCCGCGCCGCCGCTCTGCAAAACACACTCCAGTTGGGCCTGTGCTTCCTGGCAAGCCTGGTGGTCTCTGCGTTGATTGCCACACCGCTGTTGACCACCACCAGCGTAATGCTGGTTACCGTTATACTGGCCGCCGTCGGCTATCGCATGCAGGCATCCGCTCAGCGTGAGCAGGACGGCACCCCGGAGGCGGAAACATCGCATGCATAATCGCGTGGGAAATTATGTTACATTTCAGTGATTAGGTTGCTAAGAATTTTCTATTGAATCACCAAATTTTGAGGCCTATACTAAATTTGGTTCGATTAAATACGATAAATATTAAGTGTTAACGGGAGCCGGAGTGCTCCCGTTTTACCATGGAAGGCATTTCGGCAAGGGTTATCTCCCTTCCTCTGTTCTACGTCGGATACTAGCCTCGCGGTGGAATACCGTGAGATTTCTCACAAACCATAAAAAGCGTCTACGCTGTTTGAAGGTTCTGATCACAGCAAGGTGATGGAGAAGCTATGAGTTCATCGTGTATAGAAGAAGTCAGCATTCCGGACGATAACTGGTCCCGGATCGTCAGTGAGCTGTTGAGTCGTGCGGGCATCACCATCAACGGGCCCTCACCCTCCGACCCGCAGGTTAAACATCCCGATTTTTTTAAACGTGTATTGCGGGAGGGATCGTTAGGTCTGGGCGAGAGTTACATGGATGGATGGTGGGAATGCGAGCGGCTGGATATGTTTTTCAGCAGCGTTTTACGCGCCGGTCTGGAAAACCAGCTTCCGCGTCACTTCAAAGACACATTGCGTGTCGCCTCCGCCCGATTGTTCAATCTGCAAAGTAAAAAGCGGGCGTGGATTGTCGGCAAAGAGCATTACGATCTTGGTAACGACCTGTTCAGCCGTATGCTTGATCCCTTCATGCAATACTCTTGCGGCTACTGGAAAAAGGCGACAACTCTTGAAGAGGCGCAGCAGGACAAACTGCGTCTTATCTGTGAAAAATTGCAGCTCCAGCCCGGTATGCGCGTGCTGGATATTGGCTGCGGCTGGGGCGGGCTGGCGTATTTTATGGCGAAACATTACGGCGTCAGCGTTGTGGGCGTCACCATCTCTGCCGAACAGCAAAAAATGGCACAGGAACGCTGTCAGGGGCTGGACGTTGATATCCGGCTTCAGGATTATCGTGACCTGAACGAGCAATTTGACCGCATTGCTTCTGTCGGGATGTTTGAGCACGTAGGGCCTAAGAATTACGACACCTATTTTGAGGTGGCCGATCGTAATTTAAAACCGGAAGGTATCTTCTTACTGCATACCATTGGCTCTAAGCGCACCGACAATAATGTTGATCCGTGGATCAACAAATACATCTTCCCGAATGGTTGCCTGCCGTCCATCCGTCAGATAGCAAAAGCCAGCGAATCGCATTTCATTGTGGAAGACTGGCATAACTTCGGTGCGGATTATGACACCACTCTGATGGCGTGGCATGCGCGTTTTCAGGCCGCCTGGCCTGAAATTGCGGATAACTATTCGGAACGGTTCAAACGGATGTTCAGTTATTATCTGAATGCCTGCGCGGGTGCGTTTCGTGCCCGCGATATTCAACTATGGCAGGTGGTCTTTAGCCGTGGTATAGAACACGGTCTGCGCGTCGCCCGCTAAAAAATAACCCCGGCTAGCCGGGGTTATTTTTATTCAGCTTCCGCTGTCTTTATTATTGCGGCCTCTTTTGCCGCCAGCACGCGTTCAACGGTATCCACTACCGCCTGAGTTTGCGGATCGATTTCAATATTTACCCGATGCCCCAGTTTTTTCGCGCCCAGGGTTGTACGCTGCAGCGTTTCAGGAATTAAATGCACGCAAAAACGGGTTGGTGTCACTTCCCCGACCGTCAGGCTAATCCCATCAATACCAATAAATCCTTTGTAGAGGATGTATTTCATTAATGACGGGTCCTGAACTTTAAACCAGATTTGACGATTATTTTCCGAGGTCACGATTTTGGCCACTTCAGCGGTGGTCATGATATGGCCTGACATCAGATGTCCGCCAATCTCATCGCTGAACTTCGCCGCACGCTCTACGTTGACGGTATCGCCCACCACCAGCTCACCCAGATTGGTGATGCGCAGCGTCTCTTTCATTAAATCAAAGCTAATCAGGTTACCGTTAATTTCGGTTACCGTCAGGCAGCAGCCGTTATGCGCAATCGACGCCCCGGTTTCAATACCTTCAAGCATATATTCCGGCAGCTCAACGACGTGAGTACGGAAATTGGGTTTTTCATCAATAGACACCACTTTCGCAGTGCCCTGCACAATACCAGTAAACATGCTTACAACTCCTGTTTTTTCCGGACGGTGGCGACACCGTTTAATCCCTTCACAATAACAGTTGGAAAAACAGGTTGCCAGCGGAGCGCATTTTCTGGCGATTTTTTCACTAGATAATTAGTTAAACCCCGCTACAATAGCTGGCATCCCCCTGCATTTTCTTCTTGCTGCCAGTAACGGCGGCTTTTTTAATCTCTCAAATAACAACAATACAAAGGTGTTCACGTGCAGAAGTACATGAATGAAGCGCGTCAGTTATTGGCACTGGCAATACCGGTGATCATCGCGCAAGTGGCCCAGACCGCAATGGGATTTGTGGATACGGTCATGGCCGGTGGCTACAGCGCCACCGATATGGCCGCCGTTGCGATCGGGACATCGATCTGGCTCCCGGCCATCCTCTTTGGTCACGGTCTTCTGCTGGCGTTAACGCCGGTAATCGCACAGCTTAACGGTTCCGGTCGACGAGAACGCATCGCCCACCAGGTTCGCCAGGGGTTCTGGCTGGCGGGTTTCGTCTCCGTTCTTATCATGGTGGTGCTCTGGAACGCGGGCCATATCATTCGCGCGATGCATAATATCGACCCGGCTCTGGCTGATAAAGCCGTGGGCTATCTGCGCGCCCTGCTCTGGGGCGCACCGGGCTACCTCTTTTTCCAGGTCGCACGTAACCAGTGTGAAGGTCTGGCAAAAACCAAGCCTGGCATGGTGATGGGTTTTATCGGTCTGCTGGTTAACATTCCGGTGAACTATATCTTTATTTATGGCCACTTCGGTATGCCAGAGCTCGGCGGCATTGGCTGCGGCGTGGCAACGGCGGCGGTCTACTGGGTGATGTTCTTCAGCATGATCACCTTTATTAAACGCGCGCGATCCATGCGTGACATCCGTAATGACAAGGCATTCAGCACACCAGACTGGACGATCCTGACGCGTCTTATTCAACTGGGTCTGCCGATTGCACTGGCGCTGTTCTTCGAGGTGACGCTGTTTGCAGTTGTTGCCCTGCTGGTGTCGCCGCTGGGAATTATCGACGTTGCGGGCCACCAGATCGCGCTGAACTTCAGCTCGCTGATGTTCGTTCTGCCGATGTCGCTGGCGGCAGCGGTCACTATTCGCGTCGGTTTCCGGCTCGGACAAGGTTCAACGCTGGATGCGCAAACGGCTGCGCGTACCGGTCTTGGCGTGGGTGTCTGCATGGCGGCCTGTACGGCACTCTTTACCGTCGCGCTACGTGAGCAGATCGCCCTGCTCTACAACGATAATCCGGAAGTGGTCCTTCTGGCATCTCACCTGATGCTGCTGGCTGCGGTGTACCAGATTTCGGACTCCATTCAGGTGATCGGCAGCGGCGTGCTGCGCGGGTATAAAGATACGCGTTCTATTTTCTTTATTACCTTTATTGCGTACTGGGTACTGGGTCTGCCGTGTGGGTATGTTCTGGCGCTCACCGATCTGGTGGTTGACCGTATGGGGCCAGCAGGATTCTGGATGGGCTTTATTATCGGCTTAACCTCTGCGGCCATCATGATGATGCTGCGTATGCGCTATCTGCAACGTCAGCCATCTACCATTATTTTGCAACGCGCCGCACGTTAAATACGCAGTAGCCGCCAGCAGGCGGCTACTTTCTCTTCACTTTGCGCGGTAATGAAGCAATCGCGTGAAATCAGAGAGAAAATTGCATTTTCCCTCTTGCCACTGCGGTGCTGTGCCGCTAATATTCGTCCCCGTTGTCACCGGCAACACGTTGCGTTCATAGCTCAGTTGGTTAGAGCACCACCTTGACATGGTGGGGGTCGTTGGTTCGAGTCCAATTGAACGCACCATTTGCGTCTGTAGCTCAGTTGGTTAGAGCACCACCTTGACATGGTGGGGGTCGATGGTTCGAGTCCATTCAGACGCACCATTCTGTTTTTCCTCTATCATTCCTGCATTTGATCGTCCAATACCCACTGCGCAGTTACTACAACCGACTTCTCAGTCCGCTTATATTCCATTTTTAATTGAGCGCAGCGCCGTACAGTACGGGCAAGTACAGCCAGGTACAGGCACAGCAGCGCAAGTCCCGAGGGCAGAAATTTGTGGTCGCTCGCCGTGCTCGCTGTAATAACCACTGAGAATATTATTCTCCACATTTCGCATTTGCTGCGCAGAGATCGCCGGATTGATGTTTTCTTTCGCCTGAAATGCCAGCGCCCCCGTCGAGACAACCGACAACGAAATCGCAACCAGTTTACTGATTTTCATCCTGTTCACCCTCATGTAGTGCAGGCTTAACCTGCATTTGCCTGTAGTGTCCATCTCGCATTCACTTTGTCTCATCAAACTGTAATAAGCGCCCGGTATTGAGCAGCACCAGCAGCGTGCTCAGATTGTGGAGAATCGCGGCAATCAGCGCCCCGGTGGCCCCAAGCAGCCCCATTGCGGCGGCAGAGACGATTAACAGCGTCCAGCCCAACCCGATAAACACATTCACCTGCAGCGTGGCACGGCATTTTCGGCTCAGCCGAATGGCGCATGGCAGGCGGCGTAAATCAGAGCCGGTAAGCACCACGTCAGCCGAGGCCAGCGCAATATCCGCCCCATTACCACCCATCGCAATACCAACCGCACCGGCTTTTAACGCCAGCGCGTCGTTGATACCATCTCCGACCACCATTGGCCGCCACCCTTCATCAACAACACGCTGCACCTGACGCAGTTTTTCCGCAGGCAGCGCCCCGGCGGAAAGTTCGTCGATCCCCGCCTGCTGCGCCACCCGCTTCGCCACCGCCAGACGATCGCCGGTCAGCAGCTGTTGCCTGTCAATACCCAGTGATTTGAGCATCGCAACCATCTCCGGTGCCTCGGGGCGAAGCGTATCCTCCAGCAGGAACCAGCCAAGAAAAACGCCAGCGTGCGCCAGGCCAACCACCGGGCCATCGTGCTCCGGCACTGGTGATACCGCAATGTGGTAACGAGCAAACAGCGCCTGCTGCCCCAGTAATGCCAGCCCTTCGTCGGTTGTCGCCACAACGCCAATGCCCTGAATTTCTTCAATGTCTCGCAGTGTTACCTCACCTGGCGCGGACACCGTCCCGGCCAGCACCCGGCTCACCGGATGGTTACTGGTAGCTCCCAGCGCTGCCGCCAGTTGCATTACGCGCTCACGCGGCATGTCGGTCGCCAGCATCACGTCGACGACACTGAGCTTCCCCTGAGTCAGGGTCCCCGTTTTATCCACAATCAGGGCATCCACATCCGCCAGCTCTTCCAGAAATGCCGCGTTGCGAATCAAAATACCGTGTCGTGCCGCCACAGCTATCCCCGCCATTGCGGTTGCGGGCGCTGAAAGCACCAGCGCACAGGGACAGGCGGCAACCAGCACCGCCAGCATCGCCTGGCTGTTATACGTCAGAAACCAGGTGGTTGCCGCAATCAGCAGCACCAGAATGAGATAGTGGCCCGCATAGCGCTCTAACATCCGGGTAATCGGCGGCTTTGCCTGGCTGGCGTCCTGCATCAGCGCAATCACTTTCCCCAGAGTCGACTGCTCACCCGTGTGGGTGACCTTCACCCGCAGCAGGCCGTTCAGATTAATGCTTCCGCCAAACACAGCCATTCCCGCTGCCGCTTCAACCGGTACGGATTCACCTGTAATGTGCGCCACGTCCAGGCTGGCATAGCCGGAAAGGATCTGCCCGTCAGCGGGCACCCTGTCGCCGGCACGCACTTCAACGACGTCGCCAGAGTGGAGATGCTGGCTGTCGATCTGCTCAAGCGCACCGTCTGCCCGCACGCGCCTGGCCTGGCTGTGCGTCAGTTTGCTCAGCCCGGCGATAGCCTGACGGGTTCCCATCACGCTGCGCTCTTCAAGAATATGACCGAAAATCATAATCACCGGCAGCAGCGCGGCGGTCATTAAATCACCCAGTGCCCACGCACCAAGCATTGCCAGTACCACCAGCAGATCGGTTACGCCATGCAGATCGGGATGCAGCAGGCTGTGCCAGGCGGCCCGAAAAACCGGGATAGCCACCAGCAGCCACGCGATGCCCGCCAGGATGTCGCTAATGCCGGGTTGCTCAGGCGCAAGCGCTTTCCAGAGCAGGCTCAGCAGCAGCAAGCCAATAGTGATCATCGTCAGCGTTAACTGACGTAGCATACGCCTCTGCTCGGCTGGTGTTTGCAGATTGCCGTCAAAGTGAAAGTGTCCGTGGCTGCACTGGTGGCTCATGGTTTTTTCTCGCTAACGGTCGGAGTGGCGGATTGTGCAGGCAACCCCTGCAGGATCAAGCGGCTGTCGTCGCCCGGCGCGACGGTAATCACCTGCCCCGCCTGCGCCAGAATAGCCGTCACTTTTTCACGCCACAGGCGCTGCAAAAGACCCCCATCGGCCCCTTCACGCCTCGCCTGGGCCAGTTGCATAATGGTGCGGGTGTCGACACTGGCCTGCGCGAGAATTTCCTGACGCCCCGCCTCCGCCTGCTGAAGCGTCCGATCCGCCTGCTGTTGCGCCTGCTGGGTACGCAGCGCCGCCGCCGTGCGGGCGCTGGCTACGGCCTGCTCCGCCTGCTGCCCTGCCGCCAGCACCGCATTAAACGCTGCCACCGCGTTCTGGGGCAAAGAAGAGGTGATATCAACGCGTTCAATGCGAATGCCCGGATCGTTCCCTCCGGCAGCCAGCAGGGTAAGACTTTGCGTCATCGCCTTTCTGAAGTCGCTGCGTAGCTGAAGCCGCTCCTGGGCCGCGTGGCGATCGTTTTGCAGCGTCTCAGGACGGGTCACCAGGATCGAATCCAGATCGCGTCCCACGCAGACAACCGCCGCGGCGTGCTCGGTCAGGCGGTCGATCAGCGGATCGATATGCGGACGCTGAAGCGCGTATCGGACAGGATCGCTGACGCGCCAGAAGACCCGCACGTTCAGCTGTACGACCCCGGCATCGCCAGTAAGCAGGTAGCCCGCCCCCGCTCCGGCATCACCATCGCGCTCCCAGCTGTTGATCTGATCAAGCTGCTGACTGCGCTGCAACGCCTGAACATCGCGCTCCAGAATTCGCTCCTCGCCGGGCACCCGCTCCACGCGTTCAATCGGATAGGGCCAGGCAAACAGCAACCCGGCGTTTTCCACACGAACGGGCTTACCAAAGCGGTAAACGATCGCCCGGCTGTCCGGGGCGACCTGATAAATACTGGAAAACAGCCACGCGCAGGCCGCGATAATCGCCGCGCCGTACAGGGCAAAGAACGCAATCCGGTATGACTGCCCCCAGGGAGTGCGCTTCAGCGGTGGCTGCATCATGGTTTAGCCGCCTCTGGTGTTTGGTCTGGCCCCTGCACCAGCGCGCGGAACGGTTCTGCATCGGTACGCAGCACCAGGCGGGTGTTGCCATTAACGATGGTGCTGAGTGTATCCAGGGAACGCAGCAGGCTATAAAGTTGCGGATCGCTGGCCCAGGCTTTGCCATATATTGCCGCTGCGTCGCGCTGTGCGTTGGCGGCAATAGCCGCCGCTTTAACGGAGGCATCAGCTTCCAGAATGCGTCCATCGCGATCCGCCTGTGAATGGATCTCCGCCGCCAGCCGTTTCCCCTCAGCCGTCCGCTCCGCTGCAATGGTTTCCCGCTCGGCACGCATGCGGTCAACGGTGGCGTTAAGCGTCACGGCCGGTAGCGTCAGGCGCTCAATACCGGTCTGGATCACCTCGATGCCGTAGCTGTTGAGAAGCTGCGCTTTCAGTTGCGCCTGCACTGCCTGCTCAAGCTGAGCGATTTTGACCTTCTTGCTGTCGACGTTGACGATATCCGCCAGCGCGTAGTTACTGGTGGTGGTTTCCAGTGCCGAGCCAATAAAAGTACGGATTTGGCGAGCCGCTTCATCCGGCTGGTTCTGCACGGCGCGGATAAAGCGCAGCACGTTGTCATTATCCGGTTTCACCTTCCAGATAACCCACGCCTGCACCAGCACCCGCAGCCCGTCACGCGTGCCAACGTCCTGCAAACCGCTGGACGTTGAACGCACGCGTAAATCGACATTCACCGGCGTTTCAAAGGGTGCCGGGAAACGCCACGCCAGGCCGGGCGAGAGCAAGACCCGCTGTGGATTGCCAAAGCGCGTCACTACCGTCGCGCTGCCTGCGCTGACGTCAAGCAGGCAGGCGGTGAGCACCGCCAGCACCAGTAACAATACCGCAATACCGATGCGTAACGTCCGCTTGTGGCGCTGTGGCGCGGGCGACGTCATCTGACGTATGCCAACTTTTTCCGCGTGTTCCGAAGAGGTGATGGAGTGGATCTTCATTTCGTGCTGGCCTTCTGTGGTGCGGTACTGTCGGATAATGCAGGATACTGGCGCAAATCCAGTACGGGCTCGCGGGTGCCCTGCAAACGGTCGTCCAGGATCAAAAGCGGTGTATGCGCCAGGCTCTGGCTGAGAATGTGGTAACGGCGCTCAAGAAGGAATGCCGCGCCGGCCTGCTTCCACGCCTGCTCGTCCGCCGCAAAATGGATCGCTTCCGCTCTGGCACGCGCGAGATCTTCTGCGGCAAAGGCCTGCGCGTCGTTTACGCGGTTTTCCGCTTTTTGTTGCGCCTCGCGAGTCACCGTGGCGGCATACCCCTTCTCACGGGCGACCCGCGCGCTGGCGGCTATTTGCGCCGCCTGCACGCCGTGCCAGGCATCGGCGGCCCCCGCAGGCGGGTGAATCGCTTCTATTCGGGTTGAGAGCAGCTCCACGCCGGTATGCAGTGTCACTAAACGCTGCTGGATCTGCCGGTTAAGCGCTGACGCCAGGCTCGCGCGCTGCTCGTTGAGCAGCACATCCAGCTGCTTGCTGGCAAACTGCACCACCAGCACCTGTCGGGCAATACTGCGGATCAGCACAGGCAGATCTTCGGCCTGATACTGGCTGTTAAGCGCGTCCTCATTACGCAGCCCGACGCGCCAGATAAGGCGGATATCCATATTTACTATCTGAAAACTCTGGCGGTCGTTAGCCTTGCTGGCAATCACCTGTGATTGATCGGTCAGATGGCTGCTATCCCACAAGCGCCAGCTACTCTGCGGTGCAGGACCTTCGGCACTGTCGGGCTCTGCGCTCTGCGCCTGCGATTCCGGTTCATCACTGAGCCGCAGCTCATGTACCGTCCCATTTTCCACGGGGCGAACCCGACCAAATGGCCAGGGCAATCCGACATGCAGCCCCGGAGAGAGCACCGCCAGCGGGCGGCCAAAACGTTCGTAAATCCCCCGCTGCTGCAGCGGGACTTCCGTCAACCCACTCAGCAACCAGCCCAGTACGGCAATGCCAAAGGCTACGGGCAAAACCGTTTTTCCCATCAGGCGAAACGCCTGCACCTGGCGTAGATCAATGCCAAAACGCTGCTCAAGCGCGTCCAGAACCACCGTCAGTGGGCGCAGAGGCCAGCGGTACAAGGCAGCAACGGTGCTGACCGTCAGAAAACGGGGAGCCTCATCCGCCGGAAGCGGCGTGAGAGCGGTGATGAGGGTACGCAGGAGATATTCCAGCGCCATCACGAGGACCAGCAAGCTGCCAAGCCGGAAAAGCCACAGCGCCAGCGTTGGGGAAAAGATCACCAGCAGCAGCGCAGCGGCAAGCACCAGCAGAAGGCTGAGCATCGCACGCGCCAGCCCGATATATTCGCGCTGATAGCGCCAGTGGCGGACAATTTTAAAGCTGATCATGCGTTCAATGACCAGCAGGCCAAAGCTCAGCAGCAGAAGCACCCCAGGGATCACGCGGCTGATAACCGTGTCTGCTTCGCTGAACAACGCCGCATCGGCAAGGTTTGCGATAGCAAAACAGAGAGCCAGCACGGAAATCGTCGCGGTAGTGACCAGATGCTGGTGAAAATGCGATAGCCAGGCCTGCAACTGCGGTGGCAGCTGCAACCGTTTAGGCTCCGGGGAAGCAGGCTCCTCTGCGGGCATTTCCGCGACCGGTGCTGCAGCTTGTTCACAGCGTAGCGCGTTTTCTACAAACGCCATCGCCACCAGCCCCGCAGCCAGCAGCAGCCGAAATGCAAATAACCAGATTGCGACGTCAGAGAATAGATGCAGAAAAAGGTAAACAAGGCCGACGGGCAGCAGAAAGCCGTAAAGACAAATTTTTGTGATCAGAAGGCGCTGCAGCAAACGACTTACCTGAGCGCTATTCTGCAATAGCGGTAACGACACCCTGGTACTCCCATTAGTTTCGCCTGCCTGGCTGAAATACATACGGTAATAGCAGGAATGGCGCACGGATCGTGATTTAAGCGTTACGATATAACATTCAAACCGTCATCAAAACAGGAAATACTCAGCGGGTACGTTTAATTTGGTATCAATATGTGACTGAATTTTCGCGCGCTGATTCACCGCTTCTTTTGCTACGCTTTTCATATGACAATAAAACGAAGGAAGAGTGTCGATGAAGAAAATCGCTATTATCGGCTCAGGCCCCACAGGGATTTACACCTTTTATTCTCTTTTGAAAAACACGACACCTCTTGCTGTCTCGGTTTTTGAGCAGGCTGAAGAAGCGGGCGTCGGGATGCCCTACAGTGATGAGGAAAATTCACGGCTGATGCTGGCAAATATCGCCAGTATTGAAATTCCGCCCGTTTTCATCACGTATCTCGACTGGCTGAAAACGCAAAGTGAAGCACATCTGCGCCGGTTTAAGGTGGATAAAGCGACCTTGCACGACCGGCAATTTCTGCCGCGTATTCTGTTGGGTGAGTATTTTCGCGATCGGTTTCTGGCTATCGTCGCCGAGGCTGAAAAAAAGGGATTTCAGGTTGAGGTACATGAATCAGCCGAAGTGACCGATATCACCGCCACGACAGATAAGGTTACGCTTTCGGTAAACGGAGAAACGCACCCTGACAGGTTTGACCTTGTCGTGATTGCGACAGGTCATGTCTGGCCGGATGAAGAAAAGGCAACCCGCACTTACTTCCCCAGCCCCTGGTCCGGGCTGATGGACGCCACCATCCGCGCCTGCCAGGTCGGTATTATGGGGACATCCTTAAGCGGTCTGGATGCTGCCATGGCGGTGGCAATGCAGCATGGCGACTTTACGGGCGACCAATTCAGGCTCGATGAGAAAAGCCAGGCGCTCAGCATCACCCTGATGTCGCGAACCGGCATTCTGCCGGAAGCAGATTTTTATTGCCCCATCCCGTATGAGTCGCTTTCCGTATTGACTGAAACGGTCGCTGAAGCCGAAATAGCTAAGGGCGCAGAAGGGTTACTTGACCGGATATTTACCCTGATGGTGAAAGAGCTTGAACATGCCGATCCACAGTGGAGCGAAGCGATAGCCCTGAACACGCTGGATGCAGACAGCATTCGTGATGCCTGGTTTGCCGATCGTAAAAAACACGACCCGTTCAGCTGGGCCGAAGATAACCTGGAAGAAGTTGAACGCAACAAACAAAACAGGCATACCGTTCCCTGGCGCTACGCCGTTCTCCGGTTGCATGAAGTGGTTCAGGAGATTGTCCCTCACCTCAATGAAGAAGACCGGAAGCGCTTCAAAACGGGGCTGGCACGCGTATTTATTGATAATTATGCTGCCATTCCGTCCCAGTCCATCCGCAGGCTGCTGGCTCTGCGTGAAGCCGGGATAATCAGCGTGCTGGCGCTCGGCGACGACTATGAGCTTGATATCGGCAGCGACCAAACCGTGATTACGACACAAGAGAAAACTCACCGTTTCGATGTATTTATCGATGCGCGTGGGCAAAAACCGTTGAAAACGAAAGATCTGCCCTTCCCCACGCTGCGTAAGCAGCTTCAGGAAACCGGCGAAGAGATACCTGATGTGGGTGACGATTACACGCTCAGGGAACCGGAAACCCTTCGCGGACGGATTGCTTTCGGTGCGATACCGTGGCTGATGCACGACCAGCCGTTTGTGCAGGGGCTTGCAGAGTGCGCAGAACTGGGGGAGGCAATGGCGAAAGCAGCGGAGAAACCAGCAACGGGATCGCGCAGGAAACTGCCCTTTGTGGAGAACTGACAGGGCCTCCGTGCCCTGACGCGTCTGACTACTCGAAGAAGACTTCCGGGTTTTCAGACAGAGACACGAAGGTTTTGCTGTTTTTATCCAGCGCACGGATTTCGCCGCTTTCGATGTCATATACCCAGCCGTGCAGGCGAATGGAGTTGTTGCGCAGACCAACAGCAACCGACGGATGCGTTTTAATGTTGCTCAGCTGTGCAAACACGTTCTCCTGCACCATTGCGTTCACTTTATCGACGGGCGTGTCCCAGGTTTTCTTCTCAACCACCGCTTTTGCCGCATCGGAGTAACGCAGCCAGTGAGACACCGCAGGCATTGGCTCAAGGTTCGCATTGTCGGCAATTGCTTTCATTGCGCCACAGTTAGAGTGACCGCAGATCACGATATCGGTCACGCCTAACGCCACGACAGCGTATTCGATGGTGGCGGATACACCACCCGGCTCCGGCCCGAACGGTGGCACAATGTTGCCAGCATTACGAATGACAAAGAGCTGTCCCGGCTCTTGCTGGGTGACCAGCTCGGGAACCAGACGGCTGTCGGAGCAGGAGATGAACAACGCTTTGGGATTCTGGCTGGACGCTAAACTGCGGAAGAGCTCTTTACGTTGCGGGAAAATCTCTTTTTGAAAGCTGAGAAAACCTTCAATGATATGTTGCATAGCCATTTCTCTTTTTCTGTTTTAGTTTAGACATGATCGAGATCACGCGACTGAAGTTTACCCACCGCCCTTTACTTCAGACAAGCAATATATTTCTGGCCCGACCGCTGCACAATCTCACTCGCTTTCGCCGTCATATCCTGCCCTTCGAACGCGCCATAGAGACGTTCAAACGGTTTGTCCTCAAGATGACGGGTTATCCGCTCGACGGTACGGGCAGGCAACGGAAGCATATTAGGGTAGCTCCACATAAACGAAACGGCATCTTTACCGGGTGTCACCTGCAGTATGTCGCCTGCCAGCAACACGCCCTCGCCTTCATGCCAGTGCAGCACCGTACCGCCCACAAAGTGTCCGCCGAGCCGCAACAGCGTTACAGACGGCATCAACGCCAGAGAATCCCCCTCCCAGAAGTGAAGCGCCGGGCTGCTGCGCATGACCCACTCACGATCGCTGGCATGCAGATAAACCGGCGCATTAAAGGCCGCGGCCCAGTCCTGCATGGTGGTGTAGTAATGAGGATGGGAAATGGCTATGGCACTGATACCGCCGAGCGCGGCAACTAACGTGCTGGTCGCCGGGTCGAGGTTGGCGATACAGTCCCACAGAATATTGCCGTGCGGTGTGCGCAGAAGAAGAGCCCGCTGGTTGATGGCAAAAGACGGAACCGTTTTGATGCTGAACAGCTGCGGCTCCAGTTGCTGCCATTTATTCGTGTGCGTGGCGGTCACGGTTTCAAGATCAATCCACTGCTGGCCGGTTCTCGGGACGTACTGGCGTTCGTCTTCGCAAATCGGACATCGCTCCGGGTGTGTGTCATAAGAGGTGCCGCAGGTTTTACAGAGAGTAATCATGAGGTTTCCTCAGCGGTAAAGCCTTGAGTATGGCAGGGATTATCCTTATGTGCTGCGGGGTGCAGGGCTAGCCGTTTTTGCCCTATACTGTGCCAGTATCAAAAACCGAACAATGCAGGTGCCCCATGGAAATTGATCTTGAGAACTTAGTCTTTAACGGACTGGATGAAGCAGAAGAGCGCAACGCAGAACGTCTGGACGACGCGGACAAAAAAGCACAGGCGATCGTCGCGGACGACGACTGCGGCGATGCCTGCAAAATCTGACGATAAAGCACCGGAAATCCCGGTGCTTTTTTTTACCCGTAAGGGTTAAATTTCCGGCGTCTTTTTGAATCCACTGAGCATCAGGATGAGGCTTTGAGGCGAGGAGCCCGGTTCAAACTGATAATGATTACCCTGCCGATCGCCGCCGATATACCACGAGATCTCCGTTTTCCCTTCTGCCAGCGCTTTGCGCACTGCTTTGTCTACGTCCACCATCCGGTATTCACGGGAATGGTTGAGGTAAAGCACAGCATCCGATTTGTAATTACACGCCGGACGTGATTTCCAGCTCACGGTTGCCGGGTCCCAGTCGTTACTGGCCGGGTAGAAAAAGATCTGATCGGCACCGTCTGTCTCTACTTTGCCGCCGTAAATGCGCACACGGTATTTAAACAGGGAAGCATCCTGCCCCACCGGCAGCGGCGGGATCTTGAATTTCACCAGTGACAGGGTTTCACTGTTTTGGGTTCTGCCCCCGTTCTGCCAGTTATCCTGCACCAGTAAAACCTGCGGTTCCGGCAGAGAAAGCGTCGGCTCCATGCTGCTCAGCCAGACGTTTGCCTTCGCTTTCGAGTAGCCATACGGCACGGTGGTGCCGCAGTCCATCCCGCGATTCATACACAGCTCGGTCATAAAGCGCGCGGCGTCTTCCGTCCAGCCGTTCATGAAATCCGCATGCGCGGTATAAAGACTGCCCCATAGCTCCTCGCGCTCATTGCCGTGCATGATCGGGTCAAGCGAAAGCTGCACGTTGCGGGTATCCAGAGAAGTGATCGTTGGGATCACGTAAGCCACGTTCATGTTCACGGTGGGAATTTTCACCGGGAATGCGGCCGGGCACTGCCCTTTAATATCGTATGCCGCGTTAGCAAGGCCATGAGCCGGTTTCAGGTTTACCCCATCCCAGCAGTTCGGGAACTGAATGCCAATATTAAACTGCACCGCATCCTGTGCCTTACGTAACCCACAGACTTCTCCCGTTTTGGTGGTATAGCCTTTGCCGTTCGCGCATAAGAAAGTGATATGCGGATTAGGCGTCGTGCCATGGTGGTCACCCGCCAGCAGCGACAGCCCCGCCGGGAAGGGTTGCAGCGGATACGTTTCGACATTCGATGCCTGATAGTACGTTTTTTGATACGCAGGTTTGACGACCGTTCCGTCAGGCAGACGCAGCGAGGGAGCCCAGTATGCAGAGCTGTCCGCTTTGTTATCACAGGTGGTCTCTTCATGCTGGCGCAATGTCTCCCGGCGTGAGAAAGCATCCGTGTGTGTGTTACCAAAGAAGTCGTGCAGCATGGCCTCGTTGGGCATGCCGAACATCATGATGGCGTCATCGCCGAGGGTGTGGGAGTAGCCGCAGACAACATGCGCCTGGGGTGCGGCGTGTGCCGCCTGCATTGCGAGCAGTAAAGCGGGGAATGAAAATGCCGTTGTTATCGTGGTCCGTTTCATCATTTTCTCCATGTATGAAAGGACACATTGGTAACAAAAGCGCGTTAATTAACAGAGTGTTTCACAGCGTACTTTTCCGCTCTCTCTGGCTTTACAAACCGTGAGCACAGCTCATTCCAGTACATTTCGCGCGTGCGGCGCAGTTCAGCGTGACGTTTTATCATGGAACCACTCCGGGTCAATGTTAGCGACGTCGACGCCATACAGGCTGGCGACAGGCAGAATCGACTCAAGAACACGTTGCGCGCTGTTCTCCGCATTGTCCGGCCGGGTCGCAAAAAACCGCCGTAACGTGCTTATCCACTTTTTCATCGTCTTTACCCTCTTCGCTTCACCTGTCCTCAGTTAAACACCTAAATTTCACGTAAGGGAAATACCAATATTGACTGTCAATGTGCAGAATGCGCAAATAGCCTCCCATTCATTTACTTGTCAATAACACCTTGTTCACTAATGCTTTTTTGCTTATAGCAAAGAAGAATTTCTTATTTGGCGATAGCGTTAGCTTATGGGAGCGTATCCGGAGAAAACAAAAACGACGGGAAGACGCATTACTATGGCAGCATATAAAAAATCGTATCAAGAAATAGCAGTGGCTTTGGGTTTACTGGCGGCAGGCGGCATATTGTCGACACAGGCGCAGGCCGACCAACTGGCGGACATCAGGGCAGCAGGCGTGGTGAAAGTCGCCACCTTTGACGCCAACCCACCGTTTGGTTCTATCGACGCGAAAACCCATGAGATCGTGGGCTATGACGTCGATTTCGCCAACGCGCTGGCAAAAGCGCTTGGCGTGAAGCTGGAACTGGTTGCCACTAATCCGGCCAACCGCATTCCGCTGCTGCAGTCCGGTAAAGCCGATTTAATTGTGGCAGACATCACCATCACGCCAGAACGCGCGCAGGTGATCGATTTTTCCACCCCCTATTTTGTGACCGGACAGCAGTTCCTGGTGCCAGCAACGTCCCCGGATAAACTGGACGAATACAGCCGCGCGCGTATTGGTGCGGTAAAAGGCACAACAGGTGAACAGGCTCTCCACCAGCGTTTCCCGCAGTCCCGCGTGCTCTCCTACGATGATATTCCGCTGGCGCTGACCGCACTGCGTAACGGTAATGTGCAGGCGATCACCCAGGACAGCACCATTCTGGCGGGCCTGCTGGCACAAGCACCGGATAAAGCGAACTTCAAAATTCTGCCTGACCTGCTCAGCAAAGAAGAGATTGGCGTTGGCGTGAAAAAAGGCGAAACGGCGCTGCTGAAAGTGGTGAACGATGAGCTGATTAACCTCGAGAAAAGCGGTCAGGCCGCAAAAATCTACGACACCTGGTTTGGCCCACAGACCCCGTCCCCACAGCCTCGCGTCTTTAAAATAGAAGCCCGGTAATATGCTCTCAGGTTTATTTTCACACTCCGCGGCCGGTGCCGCGGATTTTTCACGTCTGGAACACGCCAGCGTTGAGTTTCGTGACGTGGTTAAACGTTACGGTAATCATGAGGTGCTCAAAGGGATAAACCTGAGCATCACGCCCGGTGAAGTGGTTGCTATACTCGGCCCTTCCGGTTCCGGCAAGTCCACTCTCATCCGGCTCATCAACCAACTGGAAACCCTTAACGGCGGCGAAATTCTGGTCGACAACAAACCCACCGGGCAACTTTCCGGCGTGGCGCTTCGACAGCTTCGCAGCCGCGTTGGCTTCGTTTTCCAGCAGTTTAATCTTTACGCGCATCTCACCGCCAGCCAGAACATTACCCTGGCGCTGGAGCACGTCCACGGCTGGAAACCTCAGCCTGCTCAGGAACGTGCCGCCGTCCTGCTGGAAAAAGTGGGCATGCTGGAAAAAGCCCACCATTTCCCGGCAGAGCTATCAGGAGGGCAGCAGCAACGCGTCGCCATCGCCCGTGCGCTGGCCTCTTCGCCGCAAATCATCCTGTTCGACGAGCCGACGTCAGCCCTCGACCCGGAGATGATTGGTGAAGTGCTGTTTGTAATGAAAGCGCTGGCGCATAGTGGGATCACGATGGTCGTGGTAACGCACGAAATGCAGTTTGCCCGTGAAATTGCCGACCGGATTGTTTTTATCGATGGCGGTCAGATCCTGGAAACGGCCTCGCCGGAGCAGTTTTTTACGCAACCATCGCATCCGCGCGCGCAGCGTTTCCTGCAAAAGGTGCTCAACCCGCTTCATCAGGAGCATCTGTAATGCCCGCGCTCGACTGGCAGGGGGTGCTGACCGGGCAGCCCCTGCAGTGGATATTATCCGGTTTTCTGACCACGCTATGGGTCACTCTCGCGGGTGCGATACTGGCCAGCCTTTTCGCGCTGTTGTTTTTGCTGTTACGCCTCTCTGGCGGGCGAACCGGCGAAGGGGTTGTCAGCGCCTGGGTCTCCCTGTTTCGCAATACCCCCCTCCTGGTACAACTGCTGTTCTGGTATTTCGCCGCCTGGAACTGGCTTCCGCTGGCGTTTCGGGATGTGGTGAATGCAGATCACAGCTGGTCGATCCTGCCCGGCGACATCTGGTGGTTCACACCGGAGTTTTTATGTTCTGCCTGGGGACTGGGGGTGTTCACTTCAGCCTTTTTAATTGAAGAGATCGAGTCCGGGTTGCGCTCCGTCCCCACCGGGCAGCGTGAAGCTGCGATGGCGCAGGGATTTTCCGCCTGGCGGCTGTTTCGTTACATTCTGTTGCCTCAGGGGTTGGCTAACGCCTGGCAACCGGTCGTCGGGCAGTATCTCAACCTGATGAAGCTCTCCTCGCTTGCCAGTGGAATTGGCTTTGCCGAACTCACTTACCAGGTGCGGCAGATAGAGAGTTACAACGCCCACGCGCTGGAGGCATTTACCGTGGGAACGGCACTGTATCTGCTCACGGGCGTGGTGATGGGCATGGTGCTGGTGCGCATCGGCCCTGCCAGAGGGAGTGCAAAATGATTGCCGGAATAAATGTTATTACCGAAAACCTGGATTATCTGCTGTGGGGACGTGCGGCGGCGGGTGAGCCTGGCGGGGTGTTGCTCTCACTATTGATGGCTACAGGAGCAGCGCTGCTCGCCCTGCCTGGCGGCATTGCCCTTGCGTGCCTGGCCTGGCGTTATACGGGGCTGGTGCGCAAGGCGCTGTTTCTGTGGGCAGAGCTGATCCGCGGAATCCCGTTAATCTTCGTGATTTTCTGGATGTGGTATCTGCTGCCGCTGATGACCGGCGGCGATCTGCCAGGTGCGCTGACGGTCACGCTGGCGCTGGCCTGGTTTACGGCGGCATCGGTGATGCATTCGGTACTGGCCGGGCTAAACGCGCTGCCTGCCGGACAGTATGAGGCGGCGCTATCTCAGGGATTCAGCACCCAACAAACCCTGTGGCGCGTGCTGCTTCCGCAGGGGTTGCGCAACATCCTGCCGTCTCTGGTGGGCATTTTTATCAGCCTGCTGAAGGATACGTCGCTGGCGTTCATTGTAAACGTGCCGGAACTGACGACAGTGGCAGGACAGGTGAATAACCGGGTGCAGATCTACCCTGCCGCCATTTTTATCTTTACCGGTGTGGTCTACTACCTGCTCTGCTGTTCACTCGAACAGCTCGCGAAACGCTGGCGGCTTACCCGGCCAGCGCTTTAACCACTGTTTCCATCGCTTCGGTTGTCAGCTCACTGCGTTTGACGCGCTGGTTCGCCAGCGCGGTACGCAGCACACCGGCGATCACAATATGCTTTGGCTCCTGGCCTAAATCACGCATCTCAAGCACCACCTTCCCGACCACCCGACACATCTCCTGGTACAGCGCTTCGTCTTTGGTCACATTGCCCATTGCCAACCCTCCATTGCCCTAAACGTTCAGCTTAAATGATTCGTGGGCTGGATACAAAAAGAAGCCCGACGAGGATCTCGCCGGGCTTCTTTGTAAAATCAAGGAATTAGTTATTTACAGGGATAACCGCGCCTTTATATTTGGTACGAATCCACTCCTGAATCTCTTTAGAGTGCAGCACGTTCACCAGCGCGACGATATCTTTCTTCTTCTCGTCACCGCGATGCACGGTAATGATGTTGGCATACGGGTTATTTTCACCGCTCTCAACCGCAATCGGGTCGTGAACCGGGTCCAGACCGGCGTCAATCGCGTAGTTGGCGTTAATCACCACCGCATCGCCTTCGTCGTTGTTGTACATTTGCGGCAGCAGGGAGGCTTCCACGTTAGGAGTGAACTGCAGCTTTTTCGGGTTCTCCACGATGTCGCTAATGCGCGCGGTCACTTTGTCGATGCCCGGCTTCAGCTTGATCACACCCTCTTTTTCAAAGATAGAGAGAATGCGACCCTCTTCCGAAACGGCATCACGCATGATGATTTTGCCGCCTTCCGGCAGATCTTTCAGCGACTTGTATTTTTTAGAGTAGATACCGATTGGCTCAATATGGATAGCACCTGCGCTGACAAAATCGTAATCCTTGTCGCCCGCGTGATCTTTCAGCACGCTGTTCAGGTAAGGGATATGCTGGAAGTAGTTGGCATCGATATCATGCCCCGCCAGCGCGGTGTTTGGCAGAATGTAGTCCTGGAACGGTTTGATCTCCAGATCGATACCCTGCTTCGCCAGAATCGGCTTCGCCTGCTCCAGGATTTCGGCATGCGGCGTGTTGGACGCGCCCACGGTCAAGGTATCGGCCCAGGAAGCAAAGCTCAGGGCGCTCAGGGTTGCTGCGGCGATCAGTGTCAGTGTCTTTTTCATGATGATGGTTCCTGTGTGTATTTATTAGCGTTTATCTAACAGTGAAGTAATGATGTCGCCGCAGAACTGGATAACGAAAACGATGATCAAAATGGTCACCGTTGCTACCAGCGTGACGTCACCATGGTTGCGCTGGAATCCTTCCAGATAAGCCAGATTTCCCAAACCGCCAGCGCCAATCACCCCCGCCATTGCGCTGTAACTCACCAGCGCGATCAGCGTCACCGTAATGCCTGAAACCAGTGCGGGTGAAGATTCCGGCAGTAAAACCCGAAACACTAAGGTGCTCAGTCGTGCGCCCATTGAACGCGTTGCTTCTATGACCCCTTTGTCCACTTCACGCAGGGCAATCTCCACCAGACGCGCGTAGAACGGTGCCGCGCCCACTATCAGCGCAGGCAGCGCCGCATTTGCGCCGAGGATGGTACCCACGATGGTTTTCGTGAATGGGATCAGCAATACAATCAGGATGATGAACGGGATAGAACGGAACACGTTCACCACAATCGAAATTACGCTATAGACCGTGCGGTTATGAAACAGCCCACCACGGGCGGTTAAAAACAGCGCCAGGCCGAGCACAATCCCCAGGACAAAGGTCGCCACACCAGAGAGTGCCGTCATGTACAACGTCTCCAGCGTTGCCGCCCACAGTTGATCCCACTTCAGATGCGGAAAGAGATCCTCAGCCATGTTTAATCACCTCGCCCTGAATATCACTTTGCTGCAGGTCGGCAAGGATATTGTTCAGTTGTTCGTCAGATGCCACCACGTGTACCCAGAGTTGCCCGAAAACACCGTGGGCGGTTTGCGTCATTTTTCCGTGCAGGATATTAAACGGCAGGCCGTAGCGCAGCGTCAGTTCCCCCACGATCGGCTTATGCGTGCTGTGCCCGGTGAAGGTCAGCCGGATAACCGTGCCTTCCAGCTCGTTTGCCAGTTCAGTATTGAACGTCTCTTCCTCGGCATACTGGCTTACCTGACGGACAAACTGTTGCGTGATGGGCTGCTGTGGATGGGTAAAGACGCTCAGCACGTCGCCCTCTTCCACTACTTTGCCGTTCTCCATCACCGCCACGCGGTCGCAGATTTTGCGCACCACGTGCATCTCGTGGGTAATCAGCACGATAGTCAGCTTAAAACGACGGTTAATATCCAGCAGCAGGTCAAGGATCTGATCGGTGGTCTGCGGGTCGAGCGCGGAGGTTGCTTCATCGCAGAGCAGTACATCCGGGTTATTCGCCAGCGCACGCGCGATGCCTACCCGCTGCTTTTGCCCGCCACTGAGCTGCGAAGGGTACGCATTTTCGCGCCCCTTCAGCCCGACCAGCGCCACCAGCTCGGCCACGCGGGCCTTGATGTTGGCTTTGGGCACGCCGGCGATTTGCATTGAGAAGGCGATGTTCTCGTTCACCGTGCGCGACCACAGCAGGTTGAAGTGCTGGAATACCATGCTGATCTTCAGACGCGCCTGGCGCAGCGCTTCACCCTTTGCGGCAGAGATGCCCTGCCCGTTAATGGTGACGCTCCCGGTACTCGGTTTTTCGAGGCCATTCAGCAGGCGGATCAGGGTACTTTTCCCTGCGCCGCTGTAACCGATAATGCCGTAAATTTGTCCCTGTTCGATCGTCAAATTGACGTTATCAACGGCAGTGAGTGCCACCTTTCCGTTGTCAAAAACCTTCGAAATATTCCTGAGTACAATCATTCTTATTCTTTATCCGTTACGCATATAGCGGTTTAGCAGTATGGATGTCCAAATGAGTGTAAACAGAGGTGATCAGGTTTTAAATGACCAAAAAGGAATGTCTTATAACGACCGGAAATAAGCAGCGAAATAACAGGGCACCAGGCATTTAGACTATTTTCAGCAATGAATATCTGCCAGATGCATATATCACCGACCACCACCGGTAAAAATGGCTATTTTTGCAGCATTTTATGCCTGTATAGCCATCCTCACATCCAGAGCACTTTACGTCTTGCTTTCCTGACATCCAAAACTGGCATGAATATGCTTTTCTGTTCTAAAAGACAGTGAAACGTTCTTTATTGAGAAAAATTCACGGTCCTATCATCCCGTCATGAACTTCTTAAAGGGAAACCCTCATGACGATTTATCATTCCGTTACCGAACTGATTGGCCGCACGCCGCTGATCCAGCTACATAAACTCGATACCGGCCCGTGCTCGCTGTTTCTTAAGCTGGAAAACCAAAACCCCGGTGGTTCGATCAAAGATCGCGTCGCGCTGTCGATGATTAATGAAGCGGAGCGCAAAGGTCTGCTGCTGCCCGGCGGCACGATTATTGAGGCCACCGCCGGGAATACCGGCCTCGGGCTGGCGCTGATTGCCGCACAGAAAGGGTATTCGCTGATTCTGGTGGTGCCCGACAAAATGAGCCGCGAAAAAATATTCCACCTGCGCGCGCTGGGGGCTCAGGTGGTGCTGACCCGTTCCGACGTCAACAAAGGTCATCCGGCCTATTATCAGGATTACGCCCAACGGCTGGCGAACGACCTGCCCGGCGCGTTTTATATTGATCAGTTTAATAATGAAGCCAACCCGCTGGCGCACCGCACCACCACCGCGCCGGAACTGTACGAGCAACTCGATGGAAACATTGATGCCATCGTGGTCGGCGTCGGTTCCGGCGGCACGCTGGGGGGCCTGCAGGCCTGGTTTGCCGGGCACTCCCCGCATACGGAGTTTGTGCTGGCCGACCCTGCGGGTTCGGTTCTCGCCGATCAGGTGGAGACCGGGCGCTACCACGATGCGGGTTCATGGCTGGTTGAAGGGATCGGTGAAGACTTCATTCCCCCGCTGGCGCACATCGAGGGCGTTCATCGCGCCTGGCGTATTACCGACCAGGAAGCCTTTACAACCGCACGCGCGCTGCTGAAAACGGAAGGCATTCTGGCGGGTTCCTCCAGCGGCACTTTGCTGGCAGCCGCACTGAAATACTGCCAGGCGCAGACCACGCCGAAGCGCGTTGTCACCTTCGCCTGCGACAGCGGTAATAAATATCTCTCGAAGATGTTCAACGACGACTGGATGCGTCAGCAGGGGCTAATTACGCGCCCTCAGGCTGGCGATCTTTCCGACTACATCGCCCTTCGCCACGATGAAGGCGCGACCGTTACCGCCTCACCGGATGACACTCTCTCCACCGTGCTGGCACGGATGCGTTTGTACGACATCTCCCAGCTTCCTGTGCTGGATGACGGTAAGGTCGTCGGTATCATCGACGAGTGGGATCTGCTGCGGCACATCGGCGGCGAAGGCGATCGTTTCACCCTCCCCGTCACTCAGGCGATGACGCGGCAGGTGGAGTTTCTTGATAAGCACGCACCGGAGAGCGACCTGCACGCCATTTTTGACCGCGGACTGGTCGCCGTTATCACTGACAACGAGCGCTTTCTCGGCCTGATCACGCGCAGCGACGTCCTCACCGCCTGGCGCAACCGTCTACAACAAGAAAGGAACACACGATGAAAAATCTGGCCACTCTCAGCGTTCATAGCGGCGAGTTTAACGATCAGCACGGTGCGGTGATGCCGCCGATTTACGCCACCTCAACGTTTGCGCAGCCGTCACCGGGAGAACATACCGGCTATGAATATTCCCGCAGCGGTAACCCGACCCGCCATGCGCTGGAAACGGCGATTGCTAAACTGGAAGGCGGGACGCGTGGCTACGCCTTTGCGTCAGGGCTGGCGGCCATTTCCACCGTGCTCGAACTGCTGGATAAAGACAGCCATATCGTCGCCATTGATGACGTCTACGGCGGGACGTATCGCCTGATTGAAAACGTGCGCAAGCGCAGTACCGGTCTGCAGGTCAGCTGGATTAAACCGGACGATCTGGCGGGGCTGGAAGCCGCCATTCGCCCGGATACCCGGATGATCTGGGTGGAAACGCCGACCAATCCCCTGCTGAAGCTGGCGGATCTGGCGGCTATTGCCACGATTGCCCGGCGTCATAACCTCATCAGCGTGGCAGATAATACGTTTGCGTCACCGGTCATTCACCGCCCTCTGGAGTCGGGTTTCGATATTGTGGTGCATTCTGCTACCAAATATCTTAACGGCCACTCTGACGTGGTGGCTGGGCTGGCGGTCGTGGGGGATAACAAAGCCCTGGCTGACACGCTGGGTTACCTGCAGAACGCCATCGGCGGCGTGCTTGATCCGTTTAGCAGCTTCCTGACCCTGCGCGGTATTCGCACCCTTGCGTTGCGTGTGGAGAAGCACAGCACCAACGCACTCGCGATTGCGCAATGGCTTGAGCAGCACCCGCAGGTGGAAAAAGTCTTCTATCCGGGGGTAGAGTCGCACCCACAGTATTCGCTCGCCCGCTCCCAGATGGCGCTGCCGGGCGGCATGATCGCCGTGGTGGTAAAAGGTGATGCGCAACGGGCGACAGAGGTTATCCGTAACCTGAAGCTGTTCACCCTTGCCGAAAGCCTGGGCGGTGTGGAAAGTCTGGTCAGCCAGCCTTACAGCATGACCCATGCCTCCATTCCGCTGGAACAACGTCTGGCTAACGGCATTGTTCCTCAGTTGATCCGCCTCTCAGTCGGGATTGAGGATGCGAAAGACTTAATCGCCGATCTCCACCAGGCGCTGAAAATCTGAGCAAAATGCGGCGGGCGTTCGGCCTGCCGCCATAAGATGTCATTATGCCTTAACGCCTTGATAACAATATTGTGTGAAACTGCACAGATTATTTTTGAAACGCTGTTTTCATTTTCCTTTTTGCTGAAAATCAGCGTATAATGCGCGCCTAATCCCTGGTGAATGGTTTCAGCGCTTGGAATACAAAAAACAACGTACAATTTCTCCTCTCCTTCGTTGGGCTGACACTCAGGCACACTTTCTTCTGCACGCTCATTTGATGTCTCCTATCCTTAGTGCGTGTCATATACTCTTTTGCAACACAGGTTTGACTCCGCGGCGGTGCGCCCCCGGAGCGAGATTTCCATATCCTTCCCAACTTAAAGACTAAGACTGTCATGAAAAAGACGAAAATTGTTTGCACCATCGGCCCGAAAACCGAATCTGAAGAGATGCTGACCAAAATGCTGGACGCCGGCATGAACGTTATGCGTCTGAACTTCTCCCACGGTGACTATGCTGAACACGGTCAGCGTATCCAGAACTTGCGCAACGTGATGAGCAAGACCGGTAAAAAAGCCGCTATCCTGCTCGATACCAAAGGTCCAGAAATCCGTACCATCAAACTCGAAGGCGGTAACGACGTCTCTCTGAAAGCGGGCCAGACCTTCACCTTCACCACTGACAAGTCTGTTGTCGGTAACAACGACATCGTTGCGGTGACCTATGAAGGCTTCACCAGCGATCTGTCCGTGGGTAACACCGTGCTGGTGGACGACGGCCTGATCGGTATGGAAGTCACCGCTATCGAAGGCAACAAGGTTATCTGTAAGGTACTGAACAACGGCGACCTGGGCGAAAACAAAGGCGTTAACCTGCCAGGCGTTTCTATCGCTCTGCCAGCCCTGGCTGAAAAAGACAAGCAAGACCTGATCTTCGGCTGCGAGCAAGGCGTTGACTTCGTTGCGGCGTCCTTCATTCGTAAACGTTCCGACGTGGTTGAAATCCGTGAGCACCTGAAAGCGCACGGCGGCGAGAAGATCCAGATCATCTCCAAAATCGAAAACCAGGAAGGCCTGAACAACTTCGACGAAATCCTCGAAGCATCTGACGGCATCATGGTTGCACGTGGTGACCTGGGCGTTGAGATCCCGGTTGAAGAAGTGATCTTCGCGCAGAAGATGATGATCGAGAAGTGTGTTCGCGCGCGTAAAGTGGTTATCACTGCCACGCAGATGCTGGACTCCATGATCAAAAACCCACGCCCTACCCGCGCTGAAGCAGGCGACGTGGCTAACGCCATCCTCGACGGCACTGACGCAGTGATGCTGTCCGGCGAATCCGCGAAAGGGAAATACCCGCTGGAAGCCGTTAGCATCATGGCGACCATCTGTGAGCGTACCGATCGCGTCATGACCAGCCGTCTGGACTTCAGCAACGACAGCCGCAAACTGCGCATCACCGAAGCAGTATGCCGTGGTGCTGTAGAAACCGCTGAGAAACTGGACGCACCGCTGATCGTGGTAGCCACTCAGGGCGGTAAATCTGCTCGCGCAGTACGTAAATACTTCCCGGACGCCACTATCCTGGCACTGACCACCAACGAAACCACGGCGCGTCAGCTGGTGCTGAGCAAAGGCGTTGTTGCGCATCTGGTGAAAGAGATCGCCTCTACTGACGATTTCTACATTCAGGGTAAAGCGCTGGCACTGGAAAGCGGCCTGGCACAGAAAGGCGACGTTGTCGTGATGG
>OJJJ01000281.1_pt1 | contig 29549 bp, 21 predicted proteins | sample 1596311 | NCBI WGS metagenome assembly OJJJ01 (sample SAMEA4350140, study PRJEB24818) | metagenome | biome: human; feature: gut; material: faeces | place: Denmark | collected 2013-09 | reverse complement strand
GAGTGATCTTTCTATTCTTCACCCACTTCCAAGAGTAAATGAAAGCTCAGTGAACGTTGATGAAGATCCTCGTGCTTGTTCTTGCCGTCAAGCATTAAACGGAAAATATAGTAGAATGGCGTTAATCATGGAATTATTAGGAGGGAGTGCAGATGAACATTGATAGCATTCGTAATGGAATCGTATTAGATCATATCAAACCAGGCAACAGTATGGAAATCTATCATCATCTTGGATTGGATGAGTTAGATTGCAATGTTGCTATCATTAAAAACGTAAAAAGCGAAAAGATGGGAAAAAAAGACATCATTAAAATCGCTGATAATTTTGATCTTGATTTAGATGTGTTAGGATATCTCGATCCAGATGTAACAATTTGTGTGATTCGCGATGGAAAAATTGTAGAAAAGACAAAATTAGCTCTTCCAGAAAAAATCGTAAATGTAGTAAAATGCAAAAACCCAAGATGTATTACATCCATTGAACAAGAAATCGATCACATCTTTAAATTAGTTGATAGAGAAAATCGTGTATACCGCTGTGCATATTGCGAAGCTGGTGTAACAGGAAAAGAATAAAAATGATATAAGTCTTAAAAAAGAAAGACTTCTGTATGATTTTTCATGCAGAAGTCTTTTTTTTGCATCTTGCCTTTTTATGAAAATGATTTTATAATAAAAAAAACACTTTCTAATATTAGTGAAGTATCGAAGTAGAGTGACATTACTCTTTTCTTATAGAACTAATAGAAAAGCTGCGATAGTAAAAAATAAGAAGTGGAAAGTGAAAAGAAAGGGAGAGAAATATGAAAGAAAGAGAGAAGTTTTCTTCACGTCTTGGATTTATCCTGATTTCAGCAGGATGTGCAGTGGGGCTTGGAAATGTATGGAAGTTCCCCTATATTACAGGGATGTATGGAGGGGCTGCTTTTGTTTTAATTTATTTATTTTTTCTAGTAGCATTGGGCTTGCCGATTATGGTGATGGAGTTTTCTGTTGGGCGCGCCAGTCAAAAAAGTGCAGCAAAGTCTTTTGATGTATTAGAACCAAAAGGAACGAAATGGCATTTATATGGCTATGGAGCTATGATAGGAAATTATATGCTTATGATGTTCTATACGACGGTTGGCGGTTGGATGGTATCTTATGCAGTGAAGATGATAAAAGGCGATTTTGTTGCATTAAATACCGATGGTGTTAGCAATAAGTTCAGTGAAATGTTAGCCAATCCAACGGAACAGATTTTATTTATGGTTATCGTTGTGCTTATGAGTTTTTTCATTTGTTCTTTTGGATTACAAAATGGAGTAGAACGCATTACAAAAGTCATGATGACTTGCTTGTTTTTAATTATTCTTATTTTGATTGTTCGAAGCGTAACCCTTTCAGGGGCTTTAGAAGGACTTAAGTTTTATTTAATACCAGATTTTAAACGGGTGGTAGAAAATGGACTTGGAGAGGCCATTTTTGCAGCTATGGGGCAGGCGTTTTTTACACTGAGTTTAGGAATTGGCGCCATTGCTATTTTTGGTAGCTATATTGATAAAGAGTATACATTGGCAGGAGAGGCGTTAAATGTTGGAATTTTAGATACATTAGTTGCCTTTTTATCAGGGCTCATTATTTTTCCAGCTTGCTTTGCCTTTGGAATTTCACCTGATCAAGGGCCTGGACTTGTTTTTATTACTCTTCCAAATGTATTCAATCAAATGCCAGCAGGAAGAATTTGGGGAACGCTTTTTTTTGTTTTTTTAAGTTTTGCGGCTATCTCAACGGTGATTGCAGTTTTTCAAAATATTATTGCTTTTGCCGAAGACCTTTGGGGATGGAGCTTAAAAAAGGCCATAGGAGTCAATCTTATTCTTGTTACTATCCTATCGCTCCCTTGTGTGTTTGGGTTTAATTTATGGAGTGGATTTGAACCGTTTGGAGCTGGAACTACGATTCAAGATTTAGAGGATTTTATTGTGAGCAATACGTTATTACCACTTGGCTCTTTAGTGTACTTGTTATTCTGTGTCAGTCGTTATGGATGGGGATGGAATAATTTTATTAAAGAAGCCAATACGGGAAAAGGATTAAAGTTTCCAACACAAAATTGGGTTCGCGTATATGTTACCTATATTTTGCCTCTGATTGTTCTTGGAATTTTCATTCAAGGATATTGGAGTAAATTTGTAAAATAAAGAAAAAAGAAAGAGAGGAAATGGAAAAATTCATTTCTTCTCTTTTTTATAAAAGATTAGAAAAAAGATTTTTCGTGGAAAAAATGAGAAAAATAATTTTTCTCACCAAATATAGATAATAAAAATCTGTAAAAATATAATAAATAAAAATAAATACAGAATATTTTATCTTATAAACATAAAAAGCAAATTAAAAAATGTTGTAGCAAAACAAAAAAAGATTTTTACTTGACATTCAAACTTTATTGGGATAAAATAATATAAAATTCAAATACAGCTATAAATGCAGTGATAAGGAGTTGTTCTTGCAAAAAAAACTCGGCGCAGAGAAGAGACGTTTGGTGAAAGTCTTAACGAGAATTGTGAGAAAGTAGCCTTGGAGCAGTGGCGCTGAACGGAGAGAAAGTTTCTTATTAGGTGTCAACGGATACTCACCGTTACAGGAGTACGATATAAGACTGAGGTGAAAGGTCATCACTTTAGTTCCGTATTGGTTGAGAGCAAAACGTAAGTTTTGAAGTTAGGTGGTAACACGGATTGTCATTCGCCCTAAGCAAGAAAATGCTTGGGGCTTTTTTATAGCAAAAAACAAAGATGATGGAGGAACGTTTATGAAGATTACTGGAGCAAAACATTTTGTAAAAGCGTTAAAGTTTGAAGGTGTTGACACGATTTTTGCTTATCCAGGAGGATATGTCAACGATATTTTTGATGAGTTAACACATCAAGAGGATATCAAACTTGTATTGCCAAGGCATGAACAAGCGCTCGTCCATGAAGCAGATGGATATGCAAGAGCCACGAAAAAAGCAGGGGTTTGTATTGTGACAAGTGGTCCAGGGGCTACCAATATTGTTACAAGCCTTGCAACTGCCATGTATGATAGTGTACCGCTTGTTTGCTTTACAGGGCAAGTGCCAAGAGAGCAGATTGGAAATGATGCGTTTCAAGAAGTGGATATTGTAGGAATTACAAGAAGTGTAACGAAACATAGTGTGCTTGTAAAAGATCGGGATGAACTTCCAAGAATTTTAAAAGAGGCATTTTATATTGCTACAACGGGCAGACCTGGACCAGTGCTTGTAGACCTTCCAGCCGATGTGATGAAAGAAATTCGGGAAGAACACTTTCCAAAAAGTGTGAATATTAGAAGCTATAAGCCAAATACTGGTGTACATATTGGACAATTAAAAAGAGCCATAACAGAGCTAAAAAAGGCAAAGCGCCCTATCTTTTTAATTGGTGGTGGTGTTACTATTGCAGGAGCCCAAGAAGTGTTAAGGCAGCTTGTGGAAAAGACAAAAGTTCCAGTGATTACGACAATTATGGGAAAAGGGGCCATTCCATCCGATCACGAATTTTATATAGGGAATAGTGGAATGCATGGTTGTTATGCCTGTAATATGGCTTTAGAAGAATGTGATTTGATTTTTTCTATTGGAGCGCGATTTAGTGATAGAACAACAGGGAATTTAAGCAACTTTGCTCCAAAAGCAAAGATTGTTCACATTGATATCGATACGGCCTCTATTTCAAGAACGGTAAAAGTGGATATTCCAATTGTGGCAGATGCCAAATTAGCCATTGAAAAAATGCTTCCAATGGCAGAAAGCGTGGAGCGTCCACAATGGATAGAGCAGATTAAAAACTGGCAAAAACAGCACCCTCTTCCAAAATGGGATAAGGAAAAAGAGTTTGGACCAAGAGTGATATTAGAAGAAGTAAATAAAATAGAGGAAGATATGATTGTTGTAACGGATGTTGGACAGCATCAAATGTGGACGACACAGTATTTGGAAATGAAAGGAAATCGTAGTCTTATTATGTCAGGAGGACTTGGAACAATGGGCTATGGATTTCCAGCAGCCATTGGAAGTGCTATAGGCTGTCCAAACAAACGAGTGCTCTGTATTACAGGGGATGGGGGATTTCAAATGAATATGCAAGAGATGGCAACAGCTGTTTGCTATGGGATTCCTGTAACCGTTATTTTAATGAATAATCATTATCTTGGTATGGTGCGACAAATGCAAGAATTGTTTTTTAATCAGAGATACTCTTTGACAAGATTAAAAGGAAATAAATCGTGTACGTATCCAGTGGATTTAGATTTAGAAAAAGAAGAATATGTTCCAGATTTTGTTACATGGGCAAAGAGTTACCATGTAAAAGGTTTTCGAGTAAAAACGAGAGAAGAATTAGTAGAAGCGTTAAATGAGGCAAAAACAGTGACGGATCGTCCAACACTGATTGAATGTATGATAAGTCCAGAAGAGTTGGTGTATCCAATGGTAAAAAGTGGAACATCTTTATATGATATGATTTTGGAGGAACAATAGATGAAAAAAAGATGGCTTTCTTTATATGTAGAAAATGATTCTGGTATTTTAGCAAAGGTCTCAGGATTATTTGCAGGAAAAGGATATAATTTAGAGAGTTTGACCGTTGGAACTACCGAAGATCAAACCATTTCTCGTATGACAATTAGTTTATTAGGAGATGATGCTACCTTTGAGCAAATTAAAAAGCAATTAAATCGTATGGTTGGCATTATTAAAGTAATCGATATGACAAGCATTGGGATCCATAGTAGAGAGGTTCTTTTAATGAAAGTTGTTTGTCATAAAAAAGAAGAAATTGAAGAAGTGTTCCGCATGGCAAGCGTGTATGGGATGACTATAGCAGAATATAACGGAACTGAGATTTTATTAGAAGCCATTCATCGAGATAAGCAAAATCAAAGGATTATTGAGCAATTTAAGCGATTTAAAAATATTGAGATCGTAAGAAGTGGAAGCGCTGCTATTGAATGGCAGCCAAACTGGAAAAAAGATGAAGAATAAAGGTTGAGAAATGCTCTCTTAAAAAAAACATTTTCTTTCTATAAAAAGCACTGGTTCATAAAAGGCTTGTATAGAAAAAGATGTTTTTTGTTAGGAGAGTATTTTTTATATTATAGGAAATTACGTTTCTTATATAAAAAATTACATTTTCTATTTTTTTGGAATCTGCTTGACGGAATGAGAAATTAGAAACTATACTATGAATAAGAAGTATTCGGAAAGGAGGCAGCATTATGAAACGAAAATTATATAAAGTGATATCTTTTGGAGGAGTTTGTATGTTATTGCTTTTTGCTGTAGGATGCAATTCGAAGAAAGAAGAAGTGAATCAAATAATTACATTTCCAACGATTGTATATAAAAACCAAAGTTATAAAAGTGGATACGATGATAGTAATTTGCTTGATAAACTGCCTCGTGGATTTAAAGCGATAGGGAAGATAAAAGGAGTAGAAACAGCATCTATGGTGTATCCAACAAAGGAAGGATATGCAAATGAAAAGGCAAAACAGATCCGTGGCGTAGAGAAAGGAACGGTTATTTATGGCAATAAAAAAGTGCCAAATTATATCATAACCGAGGATCATGGAAAATATGTTGTGTATTCATCAAATTCGCTAGATGATATCGATTATTCAGAGTTTTTGCAAGGAGTTACTATGAAACAAGAGGGGGCAGAAGAAAGTTTATCCGATCAACAAGAAATACAGACAACAGAAATGACGAGAAAAGAACTGGATGTCTATGAGGAGGCAGGAAGAAGCATTTTGGTACATAATGATGGAAAAGGTTTGAAAAATGATTTCTTAGAGGAGGGAGCGACAGGAGAAGATTATCTTGTTGGAATCTCTTTTTATAAATATGATGGAATCAGCTATGAGACGTTTTATTTTTCCAGAGAAGAATTTCAAGGGAAAGAGCTCACAAGCTTTGTGGAAAAAGCCCAAGATCGCCTGTTAGAATTAACAGGAACATCTGCTAAAAAAGGAGATCTTGTGAAACGATATTATTGGGAATTGGATGAAGAAGAAGGGGAACAAGGAAATATTGCTTCACAAGTTATTTTACATAAAGAAGAATCTCATGCGCATATCAATGACAAAGATGCCTCTGTTTGGCTGGTTCATATGGACAGTAGTTTCGAGAGAGTAGAGGCTTCTCATATTTACTCCCAAGAGATTTTATTAAATGCTGATTACAATGAACAAAAGTTAGTGGATTTTGGACGGTATGAAGAAGACAATGTAGAAAAAACTACTCTATCTTCTTATCCAGAAGAACAAAATGGTTTTTCTGTAGAAGATGAGAGTAGTATGACAGGCAATTATGGAAGATGGGTATTTTCAAGGACATTAAGAGAAGAAGATAAGATCAATGCAAATCCATCTATACTTGTGTCTAATACCGAAGGAAAATTGGAATTGAGCCTGCAATATTTCGTAGAACTTTCAACAAAGAGCACTTCTATTTTTGATAAAATCAATGAGTATCATACAGGAAAAGTTAAGATTTTGGTTCCTGATCGTTAAAGGATAACATAAGATCTACCATGCGGCCGTAGCTTTTTACGCCATCTTCTTGATGGTTCGCTTTTAAATAGACATCATTGGCAGTTTCTGCTACTTCAGAGACTTTTCCTTCAAATTGGTTCCAGTAATAAGAATTATAAGAAATATCGGTTAACACTTGTTTTTCAAGAGAGGAAAAGATTTGGTCATAAATTTTTGTTTCACCAGCATCATAAAGAGCATTTGTAGCATAGATGAAAGCACTTAAATTACCACTATATTGTAAAACGGCATTATTTGATTGGGTGCAGGCAACGTAAGCTACAAATCCTGCCTCGTCTTCTGGGATGATTCCTTTTAAATGAGCGAGTTCATGGCAGATTGTATAAGGAATATTATAAGAAGGAACATGGTTGTTATAATTTGCCTCAATGGTAAATGGGGAGTAAAGTCCTGTTAGGTTTAAATAAGACATTCCTTTTGAAAAGGTTACTGGTTTTGGATTTGGATAGTATCCAGAAAATACAGGATATTGTTTTCCAAGAGCCTGCATCGCTTCTTTTGCATCGTTAGCATAGGAAGTTGGAAGTTTTAAAAGACCTTGGTCATCAACAGGAATTTCTTTACTCAGTGTATTTAATTGTTTCGCCAATTGCTTACAAAGGGATGTCAATTGTTCAATCGAATGTTCCGTCACCTCGATGTGGAAATCCTTTGCAATGGAAGAACGGCGATATTGCACGAGATCCGCATAATGGAGTAAAAAGGTAGCAAAAGAAGCAAGACATCCTATGAAAAAAAGGCAGGAGAAAACAAAATGCCTGAATTTGGAGGAATTTTTTCTTCGAAAAGAAGGCAAGGAATTTCTTCTGTTTTTTTTCTTAATAAATGAAAAAAGGAGAAGGAATCCTTTTACTAATAGACTTCCGATAAAAACAATAAGAAAGAAACTAAGAATATAAAGAATCCACTCATATACAGAAAATGGAAGGAAAGAGAAGAGTCTTCCTAGCGTGTTTGGAAAAATAGGAAATATATGTGTAGAATACCAGTCGCCAAATCCCTCTTTGTTCCATATAAGGCGTAATCCTAGTGTGAGAAGAAGGGGAAGGCATATTATTGCTGTTTTTATCATATGTTTTTTGGTAAATAGTTTCATAAATGGGAACCTCATTTCTTTAAACAAAGTGTGCATTGCACACTCTTAGCGATTTTAAGTTACTTCTAACAATGCACACTTTGCCGCTCGCTAGCAGCGTCAAATAGAAATGCTTGCATTTCTATTTGTCTTATGCCTTTCACGCAAGCTGCGCATCGTTCGCACGTAGTGCTTTTTCATTACAAACAAAACTGTTTATTTTCTACTCAAACATTCTAACGCCTTTTTACAAACTTGAGTGCATTTTCCTCGAATTCCTTGTTTTAAGACTCTAAAAATTCCCCACATTCCTGATTCTACATCCCATTTTAGACTTCCCGAACGGTATAGATAATCGCCTGGACAAGAAGCTCCCTCTTTTAAATCCATATTAAACGTATTTCCAATGCTAATGGCTCCTTGCATAGAATGTGCTTTTCCTTCGGACTCTACTTCCCTTATCTTGTTCCACTCATGACCATGAATACAAAAACCTACATTTCTTGGCTTATCTGCTGGCATCATAGCTCTAAATATCACTCTTTCCCCTGTATAGGCTTTAAAAATAGGAGTCGCTGGATCCCCATGAATCTTACTACTAAATATTTTTGAAATTCTATGATCGCGTTTTAATCGATTTGCAAATCGCTCGGAACGATAATTATATCCCTTTTCTCCTGTATCTTCTGCATCTACTTCCTCATCTTCTTCTCCTCTTGCCGTTTGTATTAACTTCCCATCCTTATCAAGCATACGAATTCCATTTTGAATAAATAAAACACATTCCCGGAACGTTTCCGTTCCTGGCGCAACAATGACAGCTTCTTCATCATAACTACCTTTTGCTAAGGAAAAGTTTTTATACCATCTAGCTCCTGCTGGCTCAATTACAATTGCTCCAAATAATCCATGATAGCGATGATTTCTCATATCTCCAAATGATTGAATCAAACAGCATCCATACTCTTTATCCGCATACCATAAATATTTTTTACTTTCTCCAACATCAACGGTTTGTTCTTGACTATTATATCCAATATTAATTCCAGAATCACTAATTGGATCATAGTGTAGAAACTGAGGATTTAAAGATACTCGCATCGAAGGTGTATGCTTCTCATCTAATGGAACTTTTGGATAATCATAATAAGGAATTGGTCTTGACGGATCAAAGAAATTATGAAGTGTTACTTCTATCCACTCTCCTGCATTTGCACGTAAAATAAGCGGTTTTGGATTATAATTTCCACATAACGCTTGATCCACATCTTCTAATGGTACAAATATAAGTCCATCTGGGTCATGATCGCCATAACCATTATATTCCACCTTTTTTTGAATGGCTGCAATTTCATATTTTCGAATTTTGGAATGATTGTTCGGGCACGGTGGCAAGGATGCCATGCGTTTTATCCCTTTGCACAAAGGTTTTAAACAGTCTCTTTCTTCCTTATATACTCTTATAATTCCCCAAAGACCTAACCATGCATCATCAATTCCTCCAAAATAATATAAATAATCCCCTGCACCATAGGATTTTTCAATCCGAATATTAAATGCTTCCGAAATTCCAAGCGTTTGTGAAGCAACTTCTAATGATTTGTTGTCATCGATTTCTTTTTTCCATGACATTCCTGTTAAGTTAAAGCTATGCTGTTCTTCATGGGCACCATCCAAAAGGCGAATGACCATCTCATCTTCTGGATAGGTTTCCAAAATAGGCGTCGATGGATCACCATGAACATGAGAACTGAAAATATAGGCAGGATCACAATGATTTTTTAAACGTTCTCTCATTGGTTCTGAGCGATAATTAATTCCCATCACTCCTGGATCGTCATGAGCCCCCATCACTTCTGGTGGATTTAATGGTTGATTTTTTTTATCAAATAGCAAGGCGAAATCATGAACAAATAACGCAAACTCTCGAAATGATGTTCCATCTTTTTTCTTAATCACTGCCTTTGTTCCATACTTTAAAGGTTCTCCCGTTTTCACATCATGAAAAGTAGCACCTGCTTCCTCCACAATAAGTGCACCAAATGCACCATGTTGTTGATGAGAATTGGCAAATAGGTGATCGTGGAAAAATACAGTTTTTAACTCGGTATTAGCAAAAAATCGTTCGATCAATGTTTCGTACTGTCTTGCTCCTGCAATATTATTCCATCCATTGGCTGCCCCATCGGATACAATGGTATCAAACTTTACTAAATGAATATGATATCCTACAATATCCGTCTTCGTGCGCATTTGAAATGGACTTTCTTCTAAATATTCGGGCAATAAATTAGTCAGCCTAATTTCTACACAGTCACCTGCATTCACACGAATTACAAGTGGTTCTACCTGAATTTCTTCTTTTTCCACTTTTTCAATATAGCTTTCTAATCCCCCTTGTCGTTCTAATTCCTCTTTTAGCACAAAAAATCTTCCTTGTGGATCGTGCCATCCATATTTATTATAAGTGACCTTTGCTTGAACAAGTGCTAGTTCAAATACTTTTACGGATGCTTCATCCTCCATACAATCTTCTTGTTCCTCTTTTTCTTGTTGATCTACATGACAAGGACAGGTATCCGTATAAAGGGCTCCTGGTTCAAAGTGTGTTACAAAATTTTCTCTCTCCAAATCTGTCGGTTCTATTTTATTGCTTCCATCTGCATTTAAAATGCCCAGTGGTGGCTGTAGTGGACGTTCTCCAAATGTTCCGTTAATAAAATTTGGATACCCTGGATGTTTATCATCTTTTTTCGGTGGTGCTTTTCGATCTTTTAATGGTATTAATGCTGGAATTTTTGTTCCATCTGGCAATGTACCATTTCCATCTTCTAGTTTGTCATAAATTCTCCAAAGCGTCCACATTCCTTCATGAAAGTGTGGATATAGATGGCAATGAAAAATAGCATCCCCTATCATACCATTTAAACTTCCTGCCCCATGTAAAATATCAAGGGTGTAACATTCTTGTGGGCTAATGGAAATGGAATCGATAATGGTTGAATTTTGATTATCTCCATCCAATCTCCATTGATGATTGTGAAGATGAAAGACATGGGTTTCTTTGACTCCTCCATGAATCAATCGTATCTTTGCTGGATCTCCAACATAGGCTTTTAAAATCGGAGGTGCTGGATCTCCATAGACCCATGAACTCATAGAAATATCTTCTGCCATATCTCCTTCTTCTTCCGTCAGCGGTAAACGGTTTCTCATTGGTTCTGAACGATAACTAATCCCTGTTGTAGCAGAAGGAAGTCCTGTATGAGGATCCATTGGTTGGTTGCCATTTTTATCTTTTATCTCCAATTCATCATGAAAAAAGACTGCATATTCTCGAAAAGCGGGACGATATGGATGGTAAATATCGGCGAACAATCCACTTTCTATTTCTTCTCCTGTTTCTGGATCAAACCAACTTGACTGTGCTGCTTCTACAATAATTGCTCCAAATAATCCATGCACATTCGTTCCTTCCTCACTGCTTCTTGTATCCCCCATATCATGAAAGAGATAAACGCCTTCCCTTTTTGCATACCATGTATAAGAAATACAATGTTTCGTTGTTGTATCTTTATTAAATCCAACATTTGCTCCGTCTGATGTTTGCACTTGATAATCAAGTCCTTGCACATGAATGGACAGTTCTCGATTTAAAGAATGTGTAAATTTTATTTTTACCGTATCCCCTACATTTGCCCGAATTACTAAAGGCTGTACTTTCTCATATGGCTGTGGTATTGCTTGTTTCCACCGTTTTATCGCTTCTTCTTTTATCATTTTTGCATCTTGTTTTAAAACATATAATAGTCCATTTGGATCATGATCCCCATATTTATTATAAACAATTGGTATTTCTATTGCCTCGATTTCATAGTAGCGTATTTGCTCTTTTTTAGGATAGTTACAAAGTTCCATTACCCATTCCCCTTTCTTTTACCTGACAAAATAAATGAGTTTTATTAAATTTCTTGCATAATTCCCCAACCTTTCACATACCTTAATAATTTATAGTTTCTTTTTATTAAATAAAAAAAAACCAAAAATGCTATTTATCGACAAAGAAATACAAAAAAAGAAAACAAAAAAAACACCGCCAATATTAGTGTGATTTTCTCTAATATTGACAGTGTTTTTTATTTACCATGAGAAGTTCGCAAAGCTTGCTTCTCATCGTTTAAATGTTAAGCGCGAAGCTCAATTCCCATTTTCTTTAATTCATCTAAGATCTTTTCAACAACTGTGTTGACTTCTGCATCTTCTAATGTGCGATCTTTTCTTCTAAATGTCATAGAATAAGCAACAGATTTATATCCTTCTTTGATCTGGCTTCCTTCATAGACGTCAAACAACTGGAAGCTTTCTAAAATCTTTCCACCACGTTTTTTAATGACTTTTTCCACTTCACCAACTGGAATTTCTTTGCTCATTACCATACTTAAGTCACGAGTCATTGCTGGGAATTTAGCAATTCCTTCATATTTTCTTTCAAAAGTAGCTTTCTCTACTAATACTGGCATATCAATTACTGCTACATAAGCCTCTGTACTGAAATCATAGTTATCACATACTTCTGGATGAACCTGACCCATGTAACCAACTTTTTCTCCCTGTAAGAAAATATCCGCTGTACGTCCTGGATGTAAAAATGGATAAGAACCTTTTGCGTATTCTGACTGTCCTTCTAATCCTAATTTTTCAAATAACTCTTCAAGAACTCCTTTTAAGTCAAAGAAATCGCCTGCTCCATACATACCAAATGTAAACTGCATTCTCTCTTCTGGAAGCTCAGTAAGAGGAAGTTGTTTTGGAAGGTAAATATTGCCCATTTCATATAATTTGGCAACTTTATTTCTACGATTGTAGTTTGTCGCTAAGGATGTGAGCATACCATTTAAAGAGATCGTTCTCATAATGCTGAAATCTTCTCCTAATGGGTTAGAAATTACAATCGCCTGTCTTTCTTTTGCATCTTCTGAAAGCAATAATTTATCAAATACTTTCGGACTTTCAAAGGAATAAGTCATTCCGCCGTTGAAACCATTTTGCTCTGCAATTTGTCTTGTAACTTCTTCTACTCTTCCTTTAAAAGATTTTTTACCAGCCGTTGCTTCTCCTCTTGGAAGTGTTGTTGGAATGTTATCATATCCAAAGAAACGAGCCACTTCTTCTGCAATATCTGCCATGCAGTTTAAATCTTGACGGAAAGATGGAATATGAAGAAGTCCTGTTTCTTTTTCAAATGTTAACTCTAACTTTTCAAGATATCCTAACATTTCTTCTGCTGTTAATGTTGTTCCAAGAAGTGCATTAATTCTTTCTGGCTCAAATGGAACGGTCACTTCTTCTTTTTTCACTGGATATACATCAACACATCCACCTACTACAGTACCTGCACCAAACTCTTCAATTAACTGACAAGCACGGTTAATCGCATCCATTGTATTGTTTGGCTCTAATCCTTTTTCAAATTTACCAGAAGCATCCGTTCTTAAACCAATTTTCTTAGAAGAAAGACGAATATTTGTTCCATCAAAACAAGCTGCTTCTAATAACAATGTCTGAATGCTGTCTGTTACCATGGAATTTTCTCCACCCATGATTCCAGCAATACCAACTGGCTTTTCTGCATCATTGATCATGAGTACAGAAGAATCAAGTGTTCTTTCTTGTCCATCTAACGTTGTAAAAGTATCACCATCATTTGCACACTTTACAATGATTTTATTTCCTGCAATTGTAGATAAATCATAAGCGTGCATTGGCTGTCCGTATTCTTCCATAATATAGTTTGTAATATCCACAATATTATTAATTGGACGAATTCCCATAGAAGCTAATCTTCTTTGCATCCATTTTGGAGATGGAGCTAATTTAATGTCTTTTACAACTCTTCCTACATAGCGTTTGCAAAGTTCCTTATTTTCTACTTCTACTTGAATGTAATCGCTCGCTTTTTCATCATTTCCAGTTTCTTTGATCACTGGTGGATAAAAAGGTTTATTAAAAGTAGCAGCTACTTCTCTTGCCATACCGATCATACTAAAACAGTCAACACGATTTGATGTAATTTCAAATTCAACAACGGCATCATGAAGTCCAAAAGCCTCAATAGCATCATCCCCTGGTTTTACACCATCGTTTTCACTGAAAATATAAACGCCATCTTCTGGTGCTTCTGGATACATTTCTCTTGTACATCCAAGTTCTTCTACAGAACACATCATACCATTAGAAACAACACCACGTAACTTTCCTTTTTTAATCTTAATGCCTTCCTCTGGAAGTGGGCTTCCGTCATGTCCTCCAGCAACACGTCCACCATCTAATACGACAGGAATCATATCGCCCTCTTTTACATTGCTAGCTCCTGTTACGATCTGTGTTAATTCTTCTGCTCCTATATCCACTTGGCATACAACTAACTTTGTAGCATCTGGATGTCTTTCAATAGACTTAATCTGTCCAACAACAATTTTATCTAAGTTTTTATCAAGCTCTACTGCTGTTTCCACGTGAGAACCAGAGAGCGTCATTTTATCTACATATTCCTGAAGTGTGCAATCAAGATCAGGAACATAGGCTTTAATCCATGAAATTGGTGTATTCATAACTTTTATATCCTCCTAGAACTGTTTTAAGAAACGTACATCGTTTTCATATAAGAGACGCATATCGTCGATTTCATATTTTAATAAAGCAACACGCTCTAAACCAATACCGAATGCAAATCCTTGATATTCTTTTGGATCGATTCCACAAGCTTCTAATACATTTGGATGTACCATTCCACAACCTAAAATTTCAATCCAACCGCTTCCTTTACACATACGGCAACCTTTTCCACCACATTTAAAACAAGTGATATCCACTTCTGCACTTGGCTCTGTAAATGGAAAATGATGTGGACGGAATTTTACTTTTGTGTGTTCTCCAAAAAATTCTTTTGCAAACTGTTGTAATGTTCCTTTTAAGTCAGCAAATGTAATCCCTTTGTCCACCACTAAACCTTCTACTTGATGGAAAGATGGAGAGTGAGTCGCATCTACCTCATCAGAACGGAATACTCTACCTGGAGCAATAATACGAATTGGCATCTTACCTTTTTCCATAACACGAGCCTGTACTGGTGATGTCTGAGTTCTAAGAAGAATATCTTTTGTAATGAAAAAAGTATCTTGCTCATCTTTTGCTGGATGATTTTCTGGAATATTTAACATTTCAAAATTATATTTATCATATTCCACTTCAGGACCTTCTACTACTTCATATCCCATCCCAATAAATACTCTCTCTAAATCATCAAGAGCGATTTGATTTGGATGACGATGTCCCATATTGATTTTTTTCGCTGGAAGAGTAACGTCAATGGCCTCTAATTTCATTTTCTCTTCACGAATTTTTTTCTTTAAACGTTCTGTTTCTTTTACAAGATACTCTTCAATAACCGCTCTTGTTTCATTGACCATCTGTCCAACTTTTGGACGTTCTTCTGGTGCAACCTCTTTCATTCCTTTTAAAACTTGTGTTAATTCACCTTTTTTTCCTAAAAAAGATACTTTAATATCATTTAAAGCATCTAACCCGTTGGCTTTTTCAATCTGTGATAAGGCAGATTCTTTAATTGCCTGAAGTTTTTCTCTCATTTAGTTTTCCTCCTATTGACACACTCTTCGTTACTTTTGAATTTTTATTTCTTCTCTTTCAGTGGCACATTCTTACACCCAGTGCTTTTTATGTTATAGGATGGCTCGCTTTGCGAGGCAAAATTATCTTCTTTGCTCGCTGCGCATCGTTTGCACGTAGTGCTTTTTTATTCTATAGGATGACTCGCTTGCGAGGAATTTCCTATAGAATAAAAAAAGGCGGTATTCTCTTACTGCCTAACACAGCACCAAGCATACCACTACTGAACTTTTTTATGTGTAGACATTGAGCCAATAAAATAGAAACTATTTTATTGACTCGTCTACTAGCCTAAAACCCTGCAAAATAATAAGAAACACATTTTGTGAGCTTATTTTTTTAATTAGCTTGAAGTATAGCAGAAAGCTTCTATAAAAACAAGTTAAGAAAGTGTCAAGTTTTTTTATTTCTTATCTCAATTTTTTATTCCATAATAGAAGCTAAAAGTAATTTCGTATATTCATGTTTTGGATACGAAAATACGTCCTCTACTTGCCCTTCTTCTACAATCTCTCCATTCTTCATTACAAGCACTCGATCACACATTTGATAGATAACATTCAAATCATGAGAAATAAAGAGGTAAGAGAGCCTTTTTTCTTCTTGTAACCGAATCATCAGCTCCATAATCTGCTTTTGAATCGTTACATCCAACGCGGAAACTGGCTCATCTGCAATAATAAATTTTGCTTCTTGAATTAAACTAATGGCAATGCTGACTCTTTGTCTTTGTCCTCCGCTTAATTCTCTTGGATAATGATTCGCATATTCCTTATTCAATCCAACCTTCTCTAACATTTCAGTGACTCTTTTCTTTCGTTCCTCCTTTGGCACTTTTCTTACGCGCAAAGGCTCTTCTAAAATCCATCCAATTTTTTTGGAAGGATTTAAAGAAGAAAACGGATCTTGAAAAATCATCTGAGGATTTGTTGTATTATGAATAATCTCTCCTGATTTTACTGGGAGAAAACCAAGTATTGTCTTAGATAACGTGGATTTTCCACAACCACTCTCTCCAACAAGACCTACAATTTCCCCTTCTTCTATTTGAAAACTAATATCTTTTAACACATCGCTTTTTTCTTTATAGGAAACACTCACATGATTCACTTCTAAGACTGGTTTCTTCAATTTTCTCATCTCCTTCTTCTTCGTAACGATACTTGCCTATTAGGAATCGCTTCTAATAACTTTTTTGTATATTCTTGTTTTGGAGATTTAAAAATTTCTTCTACCTTTCCTTCTTCTACCTTTTTCCCGTCATTCATTACAATGACCCGATCGCACAGCCTATGAATCACTCCTAAGTCATGGGAAATAAATAAAATAGAAGTTTTCTTTACACGATTGATCTTTTTTAATAATTCAATGATCTGCGCTTGAACCGTTACATCTAAAGCAGTTGTTGGTTCATCTGCAATTAATAACTTAGGCTCCATACAAAGAGCCGATGCGATCATAACTCGTTGTCTCATCCCTCCAGACAATTGATGTGGATATTTTGCATACAATTCTTCTGGATTTGGAAGTTCTACCAATCGCATCACTTCTAAGGCTCTTTTTCTTCTCTCCTCTTTTGTTATTTTTAAATGTAATTTCATACTCTCTTCTATCTGTTTTCCAATTGGGTGAACTGGATTTAATGCAGTCATTGGCTCTTGAAAAATAATTCCTATTTCTTTTCCACGAAGGATTCGCATTTCTTTTTCTGTATATTTTGAAATCTCATTTCCACAAAAGAAAATACTTCCTCCTACAATTTTGGCATTTTCTCTTAATAACTGTAAGATGGATAAGGCAGTTTGTGTCTTTCCAGAACCAGACTCTCCTACAATGCCAACAATCTCTCCTTCGGAAATAGAAAACGAAAGTTCTTTCACTACATGTTTCGCAACTTCTCCTTGAAAAAAAGCAATTTGAAGATCTTTTATTTCTAATAACGACATCTTATGCCTCCCTTTGTTCGTTGATTCCCTCACTAATTAAGGAAAAACTAAGTGCTAATAACACGATGGCTAGTCCTGGAAAAATAGCAACCCATGGAGCTCTTGATAAATAAATCTGTGATTCTGAAAGCATTCGTCCAAGACTTGCCTGTGGAGGTTGTACCCCGATTCCTAAATAACTCATTCCTGCCTCAGCTAAAATTGCATTATTAAAAACAATCGCCATCATAGAAAAAAGAGTCGGTATGGCATTTGGTAAAATATGAACCAATATAATTCGAAAATGAGAAACTCCCATGAGACGTGCACTTTTTACATAATCCATATCCCGATTGGCTAAAAACTCACTTCTTGTCATGCGTGAGAAACTTGGAATGAAAGCAACTGCTAATGCAAAAATAATATTGTTTTGTCCAGGGCCTAATATACTAATAAAAATAAGCGCTAATAAAACACTAGGAAATGCCACAATAGCATCATTTACTCTCATCAATATTTCATCCAACCAACCACCAAAATATCCTGTTAAAGCACCTAGAAATATGCCTATCATACTGCCCAAGAATACGGTAGAAATAGCAATGAAAAAAGTAGTTCCTATTCCTTTCATAACACGGCTAAACACATCTCTTCCGAACTGATCAGTGCCAAAAAAATGATTAATAGAAGGTGCTAAAAGTTTCTCACTTCCACTCATAGCATCTGGATCATAAGGGGTATAAAAAATCCCGATTAAAAATAATAAAAATAAAATACTAATAATTCCAATTCCAAAAATTAAATTATAATTTTTCTTCTTCATATTCGTTTCCTTTCTATTTCCTTATGTGAACTCTTGGATCAATTTTTCCATACAATAAATCCACTAGAAAATTAACTAGGATAACGATCGTTGCAATAAAAACAATAATAAATTGTACAACAGGATAATCCCGATTGGAAATAGAAGTAATTAAAATACTTCCCATCCCTGGAATTGAAAAAACTTGTTCAATAATAATGCTACTTGCTACTAAATCAACAAATGTCATTGCCCAAAATGTCACCGTTGGTATCATAGCATTTCGAAAAATATGTGTATATAAAACCTGCTTTTTTGTATTTCCTCTACTGTAAGCGGTTCTCACATAATCCATATTTGCCTGAGATAAAATGGCAGAACGGAGAATTTTAATTGCCATGGCACTTTTTGGAAGTGCCATAGCAATGCTTGGTGCAATCAAATATCCAAGAAAACCGATAAAATCCTCTTCGATAGGAACATAGTTTCCCGATGTAAACCATTTCAACAAAAGCCCAAAGATTAAAGTAATTATCATTCCAATAAAAAAACTTGGAATTGACATTAATACTTGATTTCCAACTCGAATGACATAATCAAACCATCGATTGGAATGTTGCGCTAAGAAAATTCCAACCGGTATGGAAATAACCAAAATCCAGAGAAAAGAGAGGAGGACTAACGCTACCATAATCGGTATTTTATTCAGTACGATTTCCTTAACCGGAACGGAATAACTATAAGACTCTCCAAAATCTCCTTGAAGAAATCCTACCATCCATCTTCCATACCTTATGAGTAACGGATCATTGAGTCCCATCTCTTCTTGTAGCGCTTTTACTTGTTCTTCGGTTGCTTCTGTACCTAATTTTGATTGTGCTGCATCTCCTGGAATTACAGAAAACGCGAGGAAAGACAAAAAAGAGACAATAAACAATGTAATAATGAGAGTTCCTATTTTCTTCCATAAATATTTCATTTTGTCTTTTCCTTTTCTATACTTCTTATTGTGCTACTTTATAAATCTTTGCCATATCCTGAACATAAAGAGGATAGAATTCATATCCACTGTATGCTCGATTTAAAGCAACTTGATTATTCATATCCTGAATATAAACATTGGCAGCATCTTCTGTTAAGAGCGTTTCCATCTCTTTATATAACTTCACTTGCTCTTCATCCGAAGTGCTTTTTTTCACCTGCTCATATAATTCATCATATTTTGGATTTGAATAATTAATAAAGTTTCTCGAATAATCAGAAGTAAAGCGTTCAAGCAATGCTCTAGCACTTAAATATGCCGCATCAACACCGACAACCGTAGCTTGATAGTTACGATTTGCATAAGTGTCATTGAGCCAACTATCCCATTCTACCAATTCGATTTTCGCATTCACACCGATTTGCTTTAATTGCTCTACTAATACTTGTGCTACATCGATATGCTTTTGATAATTAGAAGGAACTGTCATTGTGAACGTAAATCCATTTGGATATCCTGCTTCTTTTAACAACTCCTTTGCCTTTTGAATATCTTGTTTGTAATAATCGGCAAGTTCTGGCATATAGTACTTTTTAAAAGCAGGGAACATACTACTTCCAATTACCGTTCCCTTTCCATCGGAAACCATATCCACAATTTCTTGTCGGTTAACAGCATAACAAAGAGCTTGTCGAACCCGAATATCATTAAATGGTTCTTTGGCATTATTTAAATAGAGTGCTTGGACTAAATTCGAACCTCCTTCATAGATTGTAAATGCATTTGGATCAAGACTAGCCGTTTCATCGATACTAATTCTTGCTGCCATATGAATGGCTCCACTCTTTAACCCATTCACAAGAGCACTACTGTCTGATACTACTTTAAATGTAACTTCATCCAAATAGGCTTGATGATCCTGATCCCAATAATCATCAAATTTTTTCAATTTGACATAATCTTGAGGAGAACGGGAGTCATACATAAAAGGACCGGTTCCAATCGGATTCTTATTATAATCCTCCACATTTTTTGGAACAATTCCTACAATTAAATACGCTAGGAACTCCGTATCCGCTTGCTTAAGATGAATCTCTATTGTCTTTTTATCTGGTATTTCTACGCTTTTGACATTAGAAAAAGCCGCTATCAATGGAGTACCTCCCTCCGTGATACCGGCGCATCGTTCAATCGAATACTTGACATCTTCCGCAGTAACTTCCGCCCCATTGTGAAACTTCACTCCGTCTCGCAGTTGAAACGTATAAGTCTTCCCATCTTTTGAAATCGTATGCGACTTTGCTACTGCGTCTATATAATTTCCTGAACTATCAGGCTTTACTAGACCTTCATAAACATTAAACAGAACTTCTTTCGTTCCTGCCGCAACTGACTTGTGTGGGTCAAGACTATCTAAATCTTGTGAAATTCCGACTACAATGGAACCTCCCATGGTTGGTTCCGCATTTGTTTCTTGAGAACTTGTACTATTTAAAGTCGACTCTTTACCCTCTTCCTTCTCGCCACGGCAACCGCCGAGTACAAGTATCAGGGTAAGTGCAAAGAGAAGTAAACATATGTTTTTTACTCTTTTCATAATATCTCCTTTTCTTCTCAGTTCTCTCATTATACAATTGTCAAAGTCATTGTACAGAAATTATTCAAAAAACTCAAGTTTATTTTTCAATGCATAAGTTAATTCTCTTGTCTATGAAAATGAATATTGACTTTATATAGTAAAAAAACATATCGTATTGCCAATTTTTTTGCAAATCTTTTTACAATAGACAAAGTATGCTATAACAGAACAAAGTGTGCGTTGCGCACTCTTCGCGACTTTCGGTCACTTTGAGCAACGTACACTTTGCCGCGCGCGAGCAATTTGCGAAGCAAAATTATCTTCTTTGCGAGCTGCGCATGGTTCGCACGTAGTGCTTTTTTTATGTTATAGGATAACTCGCTTTGCGAGGAATCCCATAACATAAAAAAATCTTTGGAACTAAGATTTTCCTAATTCCAAAGACTTTTTAATTATTTTATAATATTATTCTTCCTCAATATCAATAGCAGAAACTGGACATTCATCTCTTGCTTCTATGGCTTGGCTCTCTGAACCATTTGGCACTTCGCTTCCGATTGCTCTTGCCACTCCATCATCTGTCATCTCAAATACTTCTGGTCCGATACTTGCGCACATTCCGCAACCGATACAATTGTCATTTACATTTGCTTTCATTTTCATACCTCCATTGAATAAAAATCTTTTCGTTTTGATACAAACTTAGTCTTTCCATTTTGGAGGATTTCAAACATAAATTTACAGGAAACCTATCAAAAAACTTTATCTCATTTCGAAAACTTATATCCTCTTTCTATCTTTAAATCCATATAGGGTAAGTAATCATAATTATTTTTAAATATTATCAATGAACTCATCAATATAGATTAACGCTGCTCCTGCTGCTGCCGCCTCTACTCGATATTGACATTGAAATAAATAATCTTTTGCTTCATCTCCAAACGGATCCATTTCGTCTATCTCTTTATATAAATCTTCCATATATTCTCCAATATAAGCTCCTACATGTCCACCTAAAATGATAACGCCATCAAATAACATACGAATATTATGAATGGCAATTCTTAGATAGTATAAATACCTTTCCCATAAAACAATAGCATTTTCATCTTTCTTTTTTAATAACTCAAAAAATTCTTCTAAATTGCCATCTGTATATTGATCTAACTTGGTTGCCTTACATACCGTATCAAAACAGCCTAATTTTCCACAATAACATCTTTCTTTACTCTCTGGAGCAATCATCATATGCCCGATCTCCCCACCTTTATGGGTGTTACCTTCATATCCTTTTCTTTTAATAATAACGGCTCCTCCAACACTATTGCTTAAGCTAATATAAAAAGCATTATTAATCGTATCATCGATCCATACTTCCGCATATCCTGCTACATTAGAATCATGAAATAATCTACTTTTATATGGAATATATTTTGCAATTTCTTCTCTTGTTTTTCCTGTGAATCCAAGAGTTTTTCCATAGATCACTTGTTCTCCATCTTCTGATACTAGCCCTGGAACCGCAATTCCTACTCCTAAAAGCTCCTCTTCCCCAATATTGGCTTTTTCTTTAATAGCCTCCACAACGTCTGCTATTTTCTTCAAATATTCTTCGCTTTCTAAATTAAATAACACCGTTTCTTTAATTAAAGTAACAACGTTCCCCGATAGATCTACCGCTACTCCATTAATATGATGTTCTGTAATATAAATTCCGATTGCCATTCTCACATCATTTATACAAGTATATGCTGTAGCATTTCTCCCTCCTGTATTTGTAATCTTCTTTGAGGAATCAATCAATCCTTTTTCTTTTAAATAATCTAAATTTTGAGTTACAGTTGGCAAACTCAACTGTAATCCCACAACAATATCTTGCTTTGATACTGCCTTATTTTTACGAATATATTGATAAATCTTTTTTCTATTTTGTATTTTAATTTCATTTGGACTTAACTTATTTTGATTCATTTCTCTTCCCTTACCTACTTTATGATCTACTTTTCATGTTTCTATAACTACCTTCTATCTTTTCATAACCTCTTATTAACTAGCTTTCTCGCTTCAGTTCCATTTACAAGTTCATTATATTAAGGCTTCCCTCATGCTTCTGTTGCATTGCACTAGTATTCGTGCTCCACTGCTTTTTTTCATTATATCATGTAAACAATCCGATGTCATGTGTCATGGTGAACATGAAAAACTCGTGGAACACAGGAAAAGATCCAGCAAGTTTCTCCACTGGATCTTATCTTTTTTCCCTTTCATTCTTTAATTGGCACGCTTTTTATTTTGAAGACAATCAAAGCCTACTGCCAATCCTAAAATTACACCTTTTACAAGCATTTGTACATAAGAACTGACATTCATAAGCACCATTCCATTTGTTAATACACCAATAATTAATACACCTGCAATTACATTAGAAAATTTACCGTAACCACCGCTTACGGAAACTCCACCTAATACGACACAAGTGATAACATCAAACTCATATCCTTTTCCAGCTGTTGGCTGTCCCGAATTTGTTCGAGATAGCATAACAATTCCTGCTAATCCAGCGAAAAACCCTGATAATGAATAAATTAAGTATTTTATTTTACCTACATTGATTCCTGATAATCTAGCGGCTTCTTCATTTCCACCTACTGCATAAAAATATCGACCAAAGTATGTTTTATTTAAAATAAAACTTCCTACAGCAAAACACAGAATCATAATAATAACAGGAATTGGTATCGGCCCTAAATACCCTTGCCCAATCACTTTGAAATTTTCATCAAATCCATAAACTGGTGTACCACCACAGAGCAAATAAGAAATTCCTTCAAAAACAATCTGAGAAGCAAACGTTGCAATTAAAGCTGGCATTTTTACTGTGGAGACCATAAATCCATTTAATGTTCCAATTAGCGTTGCCAAAATTAAAGAACATAGAATAGCAAGCCACATATTCATTCCACAACGCACCATAAGCGTTGCACAAATAATATTAACAAACGTAATAATGGAACCAGTCGCTAAGTCAATACCAGCGATTAAAATTACAAATGTCATTCCAATAGAGGCAATTCCATACATAGAGACTTGACGAGCAATCATAATCAAATTATTGGGTGCTATAAATCTAGTATTTGCAATTGTAAAAGCAATAAATAGAACAACAAGAACTAACCAAATTGCCTTATCTTTCATCTGGTAAATCATTTTTTCTTTCATATCTTATTTTCCTTCCACCTCTATAACTGTCGATGCAAATGTCATAATTTGATCGGGATTAAACTCTTCTTTTTTGAGTTCTCCTGATATTCGACCTTCTGACAAAACAATAATTCTATCTGACATTCCCATTAATTCTTCCATTTCCGATGAGATCAACAAGATTGTCTTTCCATTTTCTACGAGCCCATTCATTAACTTATAAATTTCATATTTAGCACCAATATCAATTCCTCTTGTCGGTTCATCTAAAATAATAAGTTCTGAATCCGCAGCCATCCACTTCGCAAGAATAACCTTTTGTTGATTTCCACCACTTAAATTTTTAACTAATTGATTTAAGTTTGGTGTCTTAATGCCCAATTCCTTTTTATATTTTTGTGCGATTTCTTTTTCTTTTTTGGCATTAATCACACTTAATTTTGATATTCTCTTATAAATAGGCATATTAATATTATTTTGTATCGAGTTTCCAAGCAGTGCTCCATGTCGTTTTCTATCTTCTGGAACTAGTGCAATTCCTAGACCAATAGCTTCTTTAGGACTTTTCGGTTCAATTTCTTTTCCATGAAATAGCATTTTTCCTGATTTTTTCCGTACTGCTCCAAATATGATTTCTGCTAATTCCGTTCTACCTGCACCTACCAGACCTCCAAGTCCTAGAATTTCGCCTTTATGTATTTTTAAATCAATATCATAATCTCCATTTCCACAGATTCCTTCAAGTTCTAACACAACTTCTTTGTCATCAATACAAGAGGCTCTAGATGGATAAGTTTCTTTTAAATCTCGTCCTACCATTAGATGGATTAATTCATCAACAATGCTGTCTTTTGTAATTAAAGTTTTTATATATTCTCCATCTCTAAGAACAACGATTCTATCTGATAAACGATAAATTTCATCCAATCTATGGGAGATATAGATAATAGAAACCCCTTTTTTCCTTAACAGTTCTACTACAGCAAACATACTTTCCACTTCTGCTGATGTGAGAGGAGCAGAAGGTTCATCCATAATCAATATTTGAGCATTTTGTTGAATCGCTTTTGCGATCTCAACCATCTGTTGATATCCCACTGTTAGATCTTTTACTAATGTTTTTGGATCAATTTGGATGTTCAACTCCTCAAATGCCTTTTTCGCTTCTTCTTCCATAGCTCTTTTGTCAATTAAAATTCCATTTCGAATGGGACGTCCTAAAAATAAATTTTCTGCTGCAGATAACTCACCAATATTATTAAACTCTTGATAAATAATAGCAATTCCATTTTCTGCTGCAAGTTGTGGGGTCATAGATGTAAATTCTTTCCCATTTACAATAATTTTTCCTGCTGTTGGAATTACCGCACCCGAACACGTTTTTATCAAAGTTGATTTTCCCGCACCATTTTCACCAATTAACGCTAAGACTTCTCCCTTTTTCAGTTCTAGAGAAACATCTTTTAATGCAACAACACCCGGATATTCTTTCCGAATATGCTGTAATTGTAACACATATTCATCCTTCATATTGTATCCTCACAAACTTTACTTATACTTGCTTATTTCCTCGCTCTTCTTACAAATACTCACTTATAATCTGCAAGATATGTTTCTACATTGTCTTTATTAATTGTCGTCAATGGTCTTAAAACATTCTGTGTTTCAAACGTTTCACCTTTTAACAATTTTTCATACATTTCTACACAAGCCTCTGCTGTCTTTTTATCAGAACCTTCAAATCCGATAGAAGTATTACTTGCTTCATTATTTAAAATTGCTTCTAATTGTTGTTTTGTGGCATCTGGTGAAAAAATTCCCATATCCTCTGGAATCTTTTTATTGGTTGCAACCATAAACGCCTGATTTGTTCCAATATCTCCTCCTGAACTAACGACACAAACAACTTTACAATCTGGATTTGCTTGTAAAATCGTCTCCATATTAGATTGCGCATCATTCGCAATTAACGCTGGCTGTACAGCAACAATTTCATAATTCTCTTTCGCTGTCTCCTCTAACCCCTCTAAAATCCCCTGTTCTCTTTCCAACAATGTAGGAGTTTGTGGATAATCCATAATTGCTACCTTTGCCTTATTATCTTTGGAATAATGTTGATTGATAAAATCACCTGCTTCTTTTCCAATTTCCTTTCCAAGCTCTGTATTATCCAACACCCAATTGACATCTGTATTTTTCATCTCATCATCCCAACACATTACTTTAATTCCTGCATCTCTTGCTTGTTGGCATACATCTTCTAACGCATTTGGATCGGATGGATGAACCATGATCATATCACAACCAGAAGTAATAAAATTCTCTATCTGACTAATTTGTGTTGCAGAATTATCTTTGCAATCAACAATGGTATAGTCCCACCCCTTTTCCTTTAACAATTTTTCTACTTCTCCAAAAACGCCAGCCCAATAGTTATTTTCTAAAGATTGAATTGTAATCCCCACTTTATAAGTTCCATCTTTTTTCTCACTTGCATTAACATTGCTTCCACCACATCCCATTAATCCAAATGTTAATAATAAAGTCATTATTAACAAACATGCTCTCTTTTTCATAACAAATACCTCCTATACCATTTTTACTTTCTCTATCTAATACTGGAAACTCCAGCAACTTTTATTTTACTTTCTTAGAAACTAAAAACAGGTAAACGCTCCATCTACAACAAAATCAGAGCCTGTTGTAAAACTACTTGTATCCCCTGCAAGATAAACACAAATAGACTGTAACTCTTCTGGATCGCCTAATCGCCCAAGAGGAGCCATCCCATTCCATTGTTCAATTAATGGTACTAAATCCTCTGAATTCTTAATCAATTCTGTTCCTATGTATCCTGGACTAATACAATTAACCCGTACATTTCGTTTTGCCCATTCCACTGCCAAAGATTTTGTTAACATAATAACTCCAGCTTTTGAAGCATTATAAGCACATTGTGGTTGAGGTACATTCACAATATGTCCTGACATAGATGCGGTATTAATAATAGAACCTCCTCCATGAGCTAACATATATCTTCCTGCTGTCACTGCTGTTAAATATACGCCTGTAAGATTAATATCAATCACTTTTTTCCACTGTTCAAATGTCATAGTCTCTGCTGGTTCATTAATACAAATCCCCGCATTACAAAATGCAACATCGAGTCCTCCTAACTCTGAAACAACTGTTTCTACCATCTTTTCTACTTCTTCTGGCTTTGTTACATCTACTTTCACAGCAATAGCCTTCACATGATTGGACTGTTCAATTTCTTTTGCTGTTTTTTTCGCTTCTTCTATATCGATATCTACAATTGCTACGTCTGCACCAGCTTCGGCAAAAGCAATCGCTACGCTTTTTCCAATCCCTCGTGCACCACCAGTTACAAAAATCTTTTTCCCATCCAATCGCATCTTTTCAATAATTCCCATTTTGCTACTCCTTCCATAATAAGCTATTTCTTACACTTGTAGTCAGTAGTCAAATATCTTTTCTAGAGAAATTTAAAACTTTTTTCTTATTTCAACGCTCAATGTATTTGACTACATTTTTTGATTAATACTATTTTATAAAATATATTTATAAAACTTATTTATATATCTTATAGCTTTTTCTCAAATTATACAATTCCCAATATCATACAAATTTTTTTCATTATTTTTAGTAAATTCTCATATATTTTTCTCTTTATTTCGTTATTTTTATAACACTTTTTACTATTTCATCTTTTTCAGCAATACTTCGGTCCATCCCAATTTGAATTGCATCAAAATCAAATATATGTGTTACTAATCCTTTTAAATTAACCTTTCCTTGCTCCACTGCTTCAATAGCAAGTGGATAGATATTTCGATATCGGAACACAGTTTTAAATGTTATTTCTTTATCAAGTGCAAGACTCATCATCAAATTCATCATTCCTGTTTTTCCATAACCAACAAGAACAATATTTGCTCCTTTACATACCACTTGAATCGCTTGATTGGCTGTTAACTCTGTGCCTGCAGTTTCGATAGCAAGATCAAATCCATTTCCTTTTGTTAGCTCATTTGCTTTTTTTAGCACATCCTCTTTTTTTCCATGAATAACCCCTGTTGCCCCTAATTCTAAAGCCTTATCCAATCTTTTTTGCACAATATCTACAACAAAAACTTTCGAAACTCCACACGCTTTTAACGCCATCATAGATACAAGACCAATGCACCCAGCTCCAAATACAATAGCACTTTGTCCAATATGAGCTTCCCCTTGATTAGCTGCATGAAATCCTACTGCCAATGGCTCTATTAAAGCTCCTTCTAATGTACTCACATTATCTGGTAATCGGAAACATAAATCTGCTGGATGAGATACATATTCCTGAAAAACACCATCTACAGGAGGTGTCGCAAAAAATACAACATCAGAACATAAATTATATTTTCCTTCTTTACAAAACTTGCACTTACCACAAGTCTTTCCAGGTTCTAATGCAACCTTATCCCCCACTTTTAAATTTTTCACCTTTTCTCCCACTTGAATCACTTCTCCACTAGGTTCATGGCCTAAAACAAATGGAGGCTTTACAATATAATCTCCAATTTTTCCATTTTCAAAGTAATGCATATCACTTCCACAGATACCTACATACTCCAATTTTACTAATACTTCATCCTCTTTTATATTTGGTATTGGCCTCTTTGTGTATTCAATTTTTCCAATTTCACTCATAACTGCTACTTTCATCATCTTCTCCATATTCTTTCCTCCTCACTTCCTAATACAAAGTATTATCATTTCTTCTATTCACTCTTCCTTACTATCTTTTCTGTAGTTTTGTTATTTGTTTCATATCGTTCTTTAAATTTTGATAAATGCTTTTATAGACTTTAAAGTACTCATTGTATAACTGATGATTTTTTTCATTTGGCATAATTTTTTCATCTAACACTTGCCACTTCTTCACTTCTTCATAAGTGAAAACTCCTGTACCAATTCCAGCTAACATAACATCTCCCATATTCGCTTCTACATCATAAATTGGACATACAACTGGATATCCTGTGACGTCTGCAAAAATTTGTTTCCAAACCTTTGACTTCGTCACTCCTCCTGCAAGTAATATATATTCTCCTAAATTTTCTCCTGTGGATTCCATTGCATCTCTAAGCGAATAAGCCACCGCTTCCAAGAACGCTCTATAAATATGCCCTTTTGTATGAGTTAAAGATAAACCCACAATTGTCCCCTTTGCATCGGAATCCCAAACAGGACTTCTTTCGCCCATAAAATATGGTAAAACAACAATTCCATCACTTCCCACTGGTATAGCTTCTGCTTGTTTGTTTAAAATATCATAGGTATTTTCTCCTCCTTGTTTCTCCATCTCTAGTTCCCATTGACAAAAGATAGAACGAAACCATTTCACAATGGCACCTGCGGTGTTTCCTCCTGCAAAATAATAAGACATACTCTTTGCTTTATAAAGATATGGCCATACAATTAAGCCTTTTCCTCTAACTGGTTTATCTGAAATCAAAGCTGCACACATAGAAGTTCCAATTGCTGCTGCATACCTACCAGATTCGAATACTCCAAGTCCAATATTAGCAGCACCACAATCAATTCCACTGGCAATGACTGGCATTCCTTCCCATACTCCTAATTCTTCTGCCACGTCTTTTTTTATCCCACCAACAATATCGGTAGATTCTACAA
>OJJJ01000278.1_pt1 | contig 29639 bp, 27 predicted proteins | sample 1596311 | NCBI WGS metagenome assembly OJJJ01 (sample SAMEA4350140, study PRJEB24818) | metagenome | biome: human; feature: gut; material: faeces | place: Denmark | collected 2013-09 | reverse complement strand
GTGCTTAACCGGTAGTTTACGCACCAGCACCGGCTCCTGCTTCACGCTGCGAAAATGCGGATTTTCGTTACCACCAAAATAGGGGAACGCCACACCCGCCACCTCATCATGCTGGCCGAGTAACGACAGGGACAGTTCTGTTTCCGTGCCGGCAGCCAGCGACTCGAGGTTCCATTTGCCTTTTTCGCCCCAGCGAAAACCAATAGAACCATTCGGTACTACCAGTTCACCGGCGCTGTTGAAGGCCACAGTTTTCCATTCAGGATTATTGTTTTCACCCAGTCCGTCGACGAGGTCCGAGGCGCGCATCATCCGTCCAGGTACAAAGCTACCGTCTTCCCGGGCATCCAGCAGCACCAGCATCGGCATATCGGTATAACGGCGGCAATAGTTGATGAAGTAGTCGCTGGGCTTCTCAAGATGGAATTCTTTGAGGATAACGTGACCCATGGCCATCGCCAGCGCGCTGTCAGTGCCTTGCTTCGGTGCCAGCCACTGATCGCACAGCTTGGCAACTTCCGAGTAGTCCGGCGTAATGGCGATGGTCTTGGTGCCTTTATAGCGGACTTCGGTAAAGAAGTGAGCATCTGGCGTACGGGTCTGTGGAACGTTAGATCCCCAGGCAATGATATAGCTGGAGTTATACCAGTCGGCGGATTCCGGCACGTCAGTCTGCTCACCCCAGGTCATAGGCGAGGCCGGAGGCAAGTCACAGTACCAGTCATAGAAGCTCAGGCAGGTGCCGCCGAGTAGCGACAGATAGCGTGTCCCCGCTGCGTAGGAGACCATCGACATGGCAGGGATGGGGGAGAATCCGGCTACGCGATCCGGGCCGTAGGTTTTCACCGTCCAGACGTTAGCGGCGGCGATCAGTTGATTTAATTCTTTCCAGTTGGAACGGATAAATCCGCCACGTCCGCGTACCTGTTTGTAGCTCTGGCACTTTTGCGGATCGTGCATAATGGATTCCCACGCCAGTACCGGGTCGGGCTGGCGGGAAAGGGCGTCGCGCCACAGTTCGACCAGGCGTTTACGCACCAGCGGGTATTTCAGGCGGTTGGCGCTGTAAAGATACCAGGAATAGCTGGCACCGCGCGGGCATCCGCGAGGTTCATGGTTGGGCAGGTCCGGGCGGGTACGTGGATAGTCAGTTTGCTGGGTTTCCCAGGTGACCAGGCCGTTTTTAACGTAGATTTTCCAACTGCATGAGCCGGTACAGTTGACGCCGTGGGTCGAGCGGACAATTTTATCGAACTGCCAGCGCTGACGATAGCTGTCTTCCCAGTCCCGATTGGTGTGCATGACTTGCCCGTGTCCGTCGGCAAACGTATCGCCCTTTTGTTTAAAGTAACGAAAGCGATCCAACAGTTTACTCATGACATTTCTCCTGCTCCTAATGGACGCTGCCTACGATCTGCAGGCCAAATAGTTGTTATTTTTTTTGTGATTTGCGGCCATAGACCAGCCAGGTCACCAGCACGCAGACGATGTAAAACACTAAAAATATTTTCATGGCGCCCACGGGTGATCCAGTCAGCGCCAGCGAGGTGCCGAAGGCTTTCGGGATAAAGAAACCGCCCACTGCGCCAATGGCCGAGATAAACCCGAGGGCCGCTGCGGTATCGGTTACCGCTTCGCGCTGGGCCTGTTCTTCCGTACCACCGTGCAATTTCACGCGGTAAATGGTTATTTTGCGAAAGATCACCGCAATCATCTGGAAGGTTGAGCCGCTGCCCAGACCGGCGGTCAGGAACAGTCCCATAAACACCAGGTAGAAGGCGGTGAAGTTTCCAGAACCCGAACCCGGCAAGGTGAGGAACAGCAGGCCGCTAAACAGTGCCATAAACATAAAGTTGATTAACGTCACCCGCACACCGCCAAACTTGTCCGAGATAACGCCGCCCGCTGAGCGCGCCAGTGCGCCGATAAACGGCCCAAAGAACGCCAACTGCAGAATATTCACGTCAGGAAACTGGGTTTTGGCCAGCATGGCAAACCCGGCGGAAAAACCGATAAATGAACCGAAGGTGGCGAGATACAACAGGCTTAACAGCCACAGATGAAAACGCTTAAGTACCGGCAGCTGTGAGGCGATAGAGGCTTTGGAACTGGCGATATCGTTCATGCCGATGCCCGCTGCCAGAGTGGAAAGCAGCAGCAATGGCACCCAAATCCAGGCGGCGTTGGTCAGCGACAGTAATGAACCATCAGGTTGCGGCACGCCCTGGACGCCGAGGAAGGTAAAAATAGGCAGAAAAATCACCAGTGGAGCGATCAATTGCATCACGCTGACGCCCAGATTGCCGAGACCGCCGTTAACGCCGAGTGCGCTGCCTTGCTTCGCTTTCGGGAAGAAGAAGCTGATATTGCCCATGCTGGAGGCAAAGTTGGCACCAGCAAAACCACACATCAGCGCAATAACGATAAATACGCCAAACGGAGTAGCTGTATTTTGCACCGCAAATCCGAGCCACAGGCACGGGATAACAAGAATCGCAGTGCTAAAAACTGTCCAGCGGCGGCCGCCAAATATAGGCACCATAAAGGAGTAGGGGACGCGTAATATTGCACCAGAAAGGGACGGTAATGCGGTTAATAAAAAAAGTTGATCGGTGGTGAAATTAAAACCAATTTTATTTAAGTTTACTGCTACGGCGCTAAATAGCATCCAGACACAGAACGCAAGAAGGAGACAACTGACTGATATCCAGAGGTTTCTTCGGGCAATATGCTTACCTTTATTTTCCCAAAAGGCGGCATTTTCTGGTTTCCAGTCGGTTAAAAGATAACGATTATTTTTCTCATTTGAAGGTGACATATTATCCTCACATGCGCACGTCGTTCAAGAAATAAACGCATACAGAGCCGTACTGGCCCTGATTAGAAATTATTGAAAAGCGTTAAGAATATTGAATGAAAGGATAGATAAAAAAGCGCAATAGTGCGGAGTGAGGGGAGAATTAAGCGTTGCTTATGTGTTACTAATTGTAAATATAAAAGATACATTGTTAATACATCTATAACATCAGTTTTATAACTTCAACGTCATCATATGTCCAAGGTTTTGATTTAAGACAGGGTTATCAGAAAGCTAGCGTTTGATAACGACGAAACTGATAACTATTGTCGCATCAAGCCATACTTTTTCTCCTACAGGGAGCTGTCGGGTTAGGGTCAGAGGCGAGACTCTACATGGGTGCGTGACCGCGTGACGCTCTATTGCTGACAGGAGATAGAGGTATCACAGTATCTCAAAATTAATCCAAATATTGATATATTCTGATTTTTCGCATTAGTATGATTTGAATATATTTGTAGAGTAATTAGTATGATAGGATGGTTTAAATTAAAAAATGAATTGACCGCACTTAAAAAGGGATAAAAATGATTTTTTTAAAATCTAAAAAGAATTTCTTGTTATTATCTATTCCATTGTTTTTAATTGGCTGTAAAGAAGCAGAGATTAAAGGAGAGTGGATGAACTCAAAAAATAGCTTTAATAAAAGCTATGTCGTTTCATTAATAACTGGCATCGATCAAAACCTAATTTCAAAAGACATTAATGTTTCTGAATTAAAAAATTCTGGCAATGACTATTTTTTTTATGTTACGTTAGTAGATAAGAACTATTCTCGAGAACAACTGGAATCGTTGGTATCAAACGTTGAACGACTAAAAAAATCCCAGAACACAAGCTTAACCGTCAATTTTACTAATATTGCCAATGCCCAAAATGCGAGTGAAAGAGACTTACTTAATGTAGTACAAAAAGCTGGGATGGAGAAAAATGGCAGCCAGATTACGAATATTAACTGGGAAAAAGCGAGTGTTGCTGTCTATACTCAAGAGATACGCATTATGGGGCAAACTAACCCCTATAGCGACTTAAACCAAAAGGTCTACTGTCAACTGAACGTACCATTAACCAATGAGTTAGAAGGTTTGATTATTGATAAACCGTTCAAATATATCACTTCAAGCGATGTTCCGGAACATATAGCCAGCACTATGTCACCAGCACAGTTAGATAAATATATTAAAGATGAAAATGGTCTCCGCCGTTACGTAAACATTGGTCTGGAACTTAGAGGTGTCACTTATCCTCATAAAATAGTTTTTGGAGATGCCTTTATAAAAGGATTTAAAGAAAGTGTTGGTATTTACACTCAATCCCTACCAATGACTTATAATATCGATGCACATAATATCTATTTTAATTTTGGTGGTATCCCTGGTGCTAATCCCGTTTTAGGGATGAATGATTTTGGCGGCGTAATACACGACAAATGCGCTAAGTTGATTGAAAAATCGTCCCCTGAAATCGATAAGAAATGGAGTTCTGCAGTTCAATTAGCACAGATTGGTAGATTTACAATAAATCCAGAATGGAAACCGGATAAATAATATTTCAATGCAGTTATGCCATAAGAATGTCTTGAATTGTTGATTGTAGAGACCGATAAAAAACCGCGAAGAATGATAGCCTTTTGTTCTCAGTAAGTTAAAGGAATAGAAAATGAAACATATATTCTTACTTGCCCCTCTCTTTGTCCTCGTGCATACCGCTTGGGCTGATACCCGAGATTTAAACGGTAAATTGCAGTTTGTTGAACCAAATCAGGCGTGAAATATCATGTTGATTGGCCCTTGATCTCGACAAAAGGTGGACAAAAATTCACGATTCGTTATGTTGACGGTACACCTTATCTGCAATCTTTTATTAAAGACCCGAAAAGTAATTCATTGTTTAGTAAGGATAATATGCGAGGTGGATATCGCTATTATCACCGTAACGGCAAGCTAGAGTGACAGGGTCAGTGGAGTGATGACGGGTTCCCCATTGGCAAAGAAATGAACTACAGTGAACAAGGCTTGCCTGAAGAAGAACGATACTATCCGACAGGTGGGTGGTTCGTCATTACAAAATCCTGGCATAAAAACGGTCAAATCAGCTCTGAGAATATTGGCTATGATGGTAAGAGATTTAGGGAAAGTAAAATGTATTCTGCTGATGGCAAACTTGAATCCAGGGAATATAGAAAAACACAAAATGGCATCATTAAAGAGATAATTGATTATTACGACTCACACGGTAAAGTGGATAAATACACTGAAAAATATGGTGGCGATCCTATTTTTGAAACCACCTACAATACCAGTGGCAATGTACTCATAAGAAAAATTTACATGGTTGCGGAGGGGCGGGCAAAAGAAGAACAATTTAATGACAGAGGTTAAGGACAATATTGTTACTTATCAATCTGGCATGCGAAAAGTCAAAGAGAACTTAAATGATTATACTTGGGTTTCACCTGTGGAATTTAACCGTCAGGTTCGATCGTTTCCTTTGACACTTGGGAAAACATGGAAGAATAGCTATCAGGCACAAATTAAGGTTCATGCACAGGAAGGAACAGAATGGGAATATACATATAAGGCGGAGTCTTCATCTTATATTGCAGCAGTAGAGAAAATAACCGTCGCAAGCGGTACCTTCGATACCCTGGTCATTGAACGAATTATACAGTGGACGAAGTCGAATCCGCATTATACGGGGATACCTCCGGAAAGTCCGATGGTATGCGGGGAAACATCCTGCGAACTACAGGGGATTACGTCAGAAATATTATGGTATGCGCCAAAAATTGGTCGCGATGTATTAAAATCCGTTGAAATTAGTGGTTCACCGGCGATGATTTCACGCAGTCACGAGTCTACGTTAAAAAATAGTGCGGCACTTGTTTCGGAGTTGACTGGATATGGCATGCAGGTTCGCACAGGGAAGGATTTACCTGCAGCGAAATTCGCGCACGAGATCCCGGATAATGCCTTTATCAAGGGCTTTCGGCTGATGATGAATAATTCCTGGGAATTTGCGATGAGTCGTGATCCCGTGACCGAATAGTCCGTCGCATTTGAGCGGATCATGTACTGGCGCTGCGCTCTCATGATGGGAGAAGTTCTAGCGTAATCATCCGGCTAAGATGTTTATCGAAGTCTTCCGCTGCCAGTTCTGGCAGTCTTAGTATATAGATACCATCCAGGCCGCAGACGAGGGCGATTAGCCGCCAGGCGATATTGTCCGCGCTGTCTTGCGGTTGAAATTCTCCTGCATTGGTTCCGTGCTCAATAATCTTCCGAGTTTCCTCATGCCACATGGTCATCGTTAACAAATAAGCACTTTTTATATCGCTGTCGCTTGCAGCCAGTAGCTGCGCTTCCCGCCATAGGCGCACATAAGGCTCCAGACGGCCGTCGTCGCTGCCGAGCATGGAAAACAGTCGCTCGTAACTGTTAACGTCATCAGTTACCAGTGGCATATCGAGCATTTCGCGGATCACCTGTACAAATGCGAGGGACTTCAGTTCACCAATGGAGGCAAAGTGGTGATGCAGTTGGCCGGTCGCCACTTTCGCCTCGGTTGCAATGCGTCGCACCGTCATGGCGCTAAACCCTTCTTCCAGCGCGACGCGCATTGCCGCCTGCAGGATCACTTCCCGACGTTCATCCCGATTCAAATAACTCATACATCCCCCTCTACCTACGTTGAAAGCAGTCTAACAAAAAGTTGGACATATGTTCAATTTTCCGTAGGATCGTTAAAGCTGGACATGTGTCCAGTTTAAGTTTTGTAGGGAGTTTTATGTTTCGTCAGTGGTTAACGTTAGTGATTATTGTGCTGGTCTACATCCCTGTTGCGATTGATGCAACGGTGCTGCACGTTGCCGCGCCCACGCTGAGTATGACGCTGGGTGCCAGTGGTAACGAGCTGCTGTGGATCATTGATATTTATTCCCTGGTGATGGCAGGGATGGTGCTGCCGATGGGGGCACTGGGCGATCGCATTGGCTTTAAACGCCTGCTGCTGTTGGGCGGAGGCCTGTTTGGTCTGGCCTCGCTGGCTGCAGCCTTTGCCCATACCGCCGGATGGCTTATCGCCACGCGCGCCGTGCTGGCAATTGGTGCGGCGATGATCGTCCCGGCGACGCTGGCCGGTATTCGTGCAACCTTTGCTGAACAGCGCCACCGTAATATGGCGCTTGGCGTCTGGGCGGCAGTCGGTTCCGGCGGGGCAGCATTTGGTCCGCTGGTTGGCGGTATGCTGCTGGAGCACTTCTATTGGGGTTCTGTATTCTTAATCAATGTGCCGATTGTGTTAGTGGTGATGGCACTGACCGCGCGTTACGTTCCGCGCCAAACCGGTCGTCGCGATCAGTCATTAAATTTCGGTCATGCGATTATGCTGATTGTCGCCATTCTGCTGCTGGTGTATAGCGCGAAAACGGCGCTGAAGGGACACATCGCGACGGGCGTGATTGTGCTGACGCTGTTGGTGGGCGCTTTACTGCTGGGGCAGTTCGTGCGCATCCAGCTTGCCGCATCGCGCCCGATGATCGATATGCGACTGTTTACCCATCGCATTATCCTAAGCGGCGTGGTGATGGCAATGACCGCGATGATAACCCTGGTGGGCTTTGAACTATTAATGGCCCAGGAACTGCAGTTTGTGCACGGATTAACACCGTATCAGGCGGGGCTGTTTATGCTGCCGGTGATGCTGGCCAGTGGATTCAGCGGGCCGATTGCCGGGATGCTGGTGTCGCGTCTGGGGCTACGCTGCGTGGCTACCGCGGGCATGGCGCTGAGTGCCGTCAGCTTCTATGGGCTGGCGATGACCGATTTTAGCACCCAGCAGATCCAGGCCTGGATATTAATGGCCCTGTTGGGCTTCAGTGCCGCCAGCGCGCTGTTAGCCTCCACGGCGGCCATTATGGCGGCGGCACCCGCAGAAAAAGCGGCCGCCGCCGGGGCTATCGAAACCATGGCCTACGAGCTGGGCGCGGGTCTGGGGATCGCGATTTTTGGTTTACTGCTGAGCCGCAGTTTTTCCGCGTCAATTCTGCCGCCTGCAGGACTTAACCCACAGGAGCTTGAGCGCGCCTCATCATCGATGGGCGAAGCGGTACAGCTGGCGCACTCGCTTCCGCCCTCACTCAGTGAGGCGCTGTTGACGGCCGCCAGAGACGCCTTTACCTGGTCGCATAGCGTGGCATTGAGCAGCGCGGGCAGCATGCTGATCGTCCTGGCGGTAGGAATGTGGTTCAGTCTGGCAAAAGTGAAACAGCAATAACTAGTGGGCTAAATGGCAGGGGTAATCCATCTCTTCGACTTCCTTTCCACTCAGTCGAGCATATTGCCCCGTCAGTCTCCAGAACGCAGGCTGTGTTTCAGTGTAGATCTCTGCCGCTAAAATCAGGCGGCGGCGGTCTACTTCGTTAAGTTCCAGCAAGGTCCACGGAATAAAGTAGCGTTCGCTGTCGGTCAACGTAAACCACAGTGGGCATCCGCAACCGGAACAGAAGAAACGTTCACCACGATTTGAAGAAGGGAAGTGCGAAGGTTCCGCAGATTCTGGCGACATCAGCGGATGACCGCTGGCTTCCAGATACATGGCGATGCCGCCAGACCACTTCTGGCACAGCGTGCAGTGGCAGGCATAGACATCAAGCATGTCGACGTTAACGGTAAAATGACTTTGTCCGCAAAGACAACGACCTGTGAACGTCTGCACGTCATACTCCTTATGACCGAGTCTACTTCAAGAGAAAAAGCCAGCCCGTAGAGGACTGGCTTTGTATTTCACTTACAACAAAATTAGAACTGGTAGTTCAGACCAACTGCCACGATGTTGTCAGTGCTAACGCGTGCGTCAGAAGTGAATTTGTTGTCGTCCAGCAGGTTGATTTTGTAATCAACGAAGGTGGACATGTTTTTGTTGAAGTAGTAGGTCGCACCCAGATCTACGTATTCAACCAGGTCCTGGTCGCCGTAAACACCCAGATCTTTACCTTTGGATTTCAGGTAAGCGATGGACGGACGCAGACCGAAGTCGAACTGGTACTGAGCAACTGCTTCAAAGTTCTGAGCTTTGTTAGCGATACCGTCAACTTTACCGAACTTGGTCATGTTACGGGTTTCAGAGTAGGTGGTTGCCAGGTAGATGTTGTTCGCATCATATTTCAGGCCAGCAGCCCATACTTCTGCGTTTTTACCGGAAGCGTAGAATTCGTTATTGCCATTACGCATCTGGTCATCAGTACGGTCAGATTTCGCATAGGTTGCACCGATGCCGAAGCCTTCGTATTCATAAGTAGTAGACAGACCGAAACCGTCGCCATTTGCTTCAATGTCTTTACTGCGATCGTTTTTGCCCTGGTACTGCGCGGCAAAGTTCAGACCTTCAACCAGACCGAAGAAGTCGGTGTTACGGTAAGTTGCAACACCGGTAGCACGCTGGGTCATGAACACGTCAGTCTGGGTCCAGGTATCACCGCCGAACTCAGGCAGAACGTCGGTCCATGCGCCGATGTCGTAGGCTACGCCGTAGTTACGGCCGTAGTCGAAAGAACCATATTCAGCGAATTTCAGGCCAGCGAATGCCAGACGGGTTTTGTCTGCTTCGGCACCCTGATCTTCAGAACGGTTACCTTTGAATTCATATTCCCACTGGCCATAACCAACCAGCTGGTCGTTGATCTGGGTTTCGCCTTTGAAGCCCATACGTGCGTAAGTTTTGTCGCCATCGCTGCTGGTGTCGTCAGAGAAGTGATGCTGAGCGTGAACTTTACCGTACAGATCCAGTTTGTTGCCGTCTTTGTTATATACCTCAGCTGCGTTTACCGCACCTGCTGCCAACAGGGAAGTCACTGCCACTGCAACTAATTTAAGTTTCATTCTTAATAATCCTTATAATTTTCTTCTTGGTGTGATTCCTAAACCATTGCTAAACGAAGGGGTTCGTCAATGGCGAACTATTTTTAAATGACCTTGTGGTATGAGTTCAATAATAAGTTTCATAATATTGCAGAATATTTGAAGTTGTGTGATCTAGATCTACTTAATACAACTGATTATATTAGTCATAATAGGTGACTTATCTGGAAGGGTATATTTACACCAGGAACTATTATGCTGACTATGGTTTAATTAGCGTTAGTTACGTATGTGTAATATATACATTTAGAGGGTTATAGATAACCATGCAATACTTTCATGGGTTAATTAATTACCATATATTTAACATTTAATTAAACAAAATAAAACATAAAACACAAGTGGAATGAACAATAAATACCCATTAATTTGACGATAATATAACCGGATTTCGCTTTGAGGCTCCACCCGGCATCTTTTTTCAGGCGCGGCGTGTTGCCAGCCAGCACAGCAAAGAGCCAGCACAGACCATCAGTGCACCTTGCCAGAACGAAAATGACAGCGGGGCGCTCAGCAGCACGGCGGCAAGTGCTGAAGAGAGGACCGGTGTGAAATAAGAGCCAACGGCCATAACCGTGACGTTCCCGTGCAGGATACCGATATTCCACGCCGCATAGGCAAATCCTAAGGTTAATGCGGCGGTAAACAGTTTAATGGTCACCGGCGTGCTGAACACCATCTCAGGTTGTGGCGTAATAAAATAATAAATCCACAAACTGGTGGCCGTCAGTAAAACGAACACGGTGATGCCGTTAAAGCCTTTTGCATATTTATTGGTCACAGTGCAATAGGTTGCCCAGATAAATGCGCCAAGAAAAGCGAGAAAATAACTGAGCGGGCTACTGGCGACGTTGCTGACAATTTCACCTAAGTTAAGTCCATTATCTCCACCTAATACCCAGCAAACGCCGGTCAATGCCACGATTAATCCGGGGATGACCAGCCAGGTTGTTTTTTGACCATTAAATAATATCGCAAACAATATGGTCAGGCTGGGCCAGAGATAATTAACCATACCGACCTCAATCGCCTGGTGGCGGGTGGCGGCATAGCCCAGCGCTAACGCTAAACATATTTCATAGCTAACGAACAGTATGCTGCCGGCGATTAAATAGCGAACAGGAAACTGACGGATATTCGGGAAGCCAACGGTGAATATTAGCAGCAGACCGCTTAAAGAAAAGATCATGGCAGCGCCGCCAGCGGGCCCCAGTCCCTCGCTAACGCCACGGATCAGCCCAACCATGGTGCTCCAGAGGATGATGGCGATAAGCCCAATCAACGTTGCTTTTTGTTTTGTCATTCGGTTTGTCTGTCCATAGTACTGGCAAAAAAATGGAGCTGAAATGTATAGCACTTTTAGGTCGTAGCACGCTAACGAATTAGCTTTTGGCTAACCCCTTATGGGTATGAGGGTAAAACAAACTGCACTATTTAGTAGCGGAACCGTTTCGTTATTGATTTGACGCAAAAAATTTATGGATATAGCTGTTAGTTTCGTCGCGAAGTTGTACACATCACCTTTCAAGCTGCCGCTTTAGTGCAACGAGAAAGTGCCAGTGTACGCATCCCTGCAAAAAAGAGGAAAGCAATGGACGTCAGCCGCAGACAATTCTTTAAAATCTGCGCGGGCGGTATGGCGGGAACAACAGTAGCCGCACTGGGTTTTGCACCCAAGATGGCTCTGGCTCAGGCGCGAAATTACAAGCTGATACGCGCGAAAGAGATCCGAAACACCTGCACATACTGTTCCGTAGGTTGCGGGCTATTAATGTATAGCCTGGGTGATGGAGCAAAAAATGCCAAAGAATCGATTTACCATATCGAGGGGGATCCGGATCATCCGGTGAGCCGTGGGGCATTATGTCCGAAGGGCGCAGGATTGCTGGACTACGTACACAGTGAAAACCGTTTACGTTATCCTGAATATCGCGCACCGGGTTCCGATAAATGGCAGCGCATTAGCTGGGATGAAGCATTCACCCGCATTGCAAAATTAATGAAAGCTGACCGTGACGCCAACTTCATTGAGAAGAATGAGCAGGGCGTAACGGTAAACCGCTGGCTTTCAACCGGGATGCTGTGCGCATCTGCGGCAAGTAATGAAACCGGCATGCTGACGCAAAAATTTGTGCGCTCACTCGGCATGCTGGCGGTAGATAACCAGGCGCGCGTCTGACACGGACCAACGGTAGCAAGTCTTGCTCCAACATTTGGTCGCGGTGCGATGACCAACCACTGGGTTGATATCAAAAACGCTAACGTCGTGATGGTGATGGGCGGTAACGCCGCTGAAGCACATCCGGTGGGATTCCGCTGGGCGATGGAAGCCAAGAACAACAATGATGCCACGCTGATTGTTGTCGATCCCCGTTTTACACGTACAGCCTCCGTCGCGGATATTTACGCGCCGATTCGTTCCGGTACGGACATTACGTTCCTTTCCGGTGTGTTGCTGTACCTGATTGAAAACAACAAAATTAACGCTGAATACGTTAAGCACTATACCAACGCCAGCCTGCTGGTGCGGGATGACTTTGCTTTCGAAGAGGGTCTGTTCAGCGGCTACGACGCAGAAAAACGTCAATACGATAAATCGTCGTGGAACTACCAGTTCGATGAAAACGGCTACGCCAAACGCGATGAAACGCTGTCCCATCCGCGCTGTGTCTGGAACTTGCTGAAACAGCACGTTTCCCGCTATACGCCGGACGTGGTGGAAAACATCTGCGGTACGCCAAAAGCCGACTTCCTGAAAGTGTGTGAAGTGCTGGCCTCTACCAGCGCGGCCGATCGTACCACCACCTTCCTGTACGCACTGGGCTGGACTCAGCATACCGTGGGCGCGCAGAACATCCGCACCATGGCGATGATCCAGTTGCTGTTGGGTAACATGGGGATGGCCGGTGGCGGCGTCAACGCTTTGCGCGGTCACTCCAATATTCAGGGGTTAACCGACTTAGGTCTGCTGTCTACCAGCCTGCCGGGCTATCTGACGCTGCCGTCTGAGAAACAGACCGATCTGCAAACGTATCTGACGGCGAATACGCCAAAAGCCACGCTGGCCGATCAGGTGAACTACTGGGGTAACTATCCTAAGTTCTTCGTTAGCCTGATGAAATCTTTCTACGGCGATGCGGCGCAGAAAGACAATGACTGGGGCTTTAACTGGCTGCCGAAGTGGGATCAGTCCTACGACGTCATTAAATACTTCAACATGATGGATAGCGGGAAAGTCACCGGCTACATCTGTCAGGGCTTTAACCCGGTTGCGTCCTTCCCGGACAAAAACAAAGTGGTGCAGTCGCTGAGCAAACTGAAGTATCTGGTGGTTATCGATCCGCTGGTGACAGAAACCTCAACGTTCTGGCAAAACCATGGCGAATCGAACGATGTCGATCCGTCGACTATCCAGACCGAAGTGTTCCGTCTGCCATCAACCTGCTTTGCGGAAGAAGACGGCTCAATTGCCAACTCCGGACGCTGGCTGCAGTGGCACTGGAAAGGTCAGGATGCACCGGGCGAAGCGCGCAATGACGGTGAAATTCTGGCCGGTATTTACCATCGTCTGCGCAATATGTATCGCACTGAAGGTGGTAAAGGCGTAGAGCCAGTACTGAAAATGAGCTGGAGCTACAAGCAGCCGGACGAACCGCATTCAGAAGAAGTGGCGAAAGAGAACAACGGCTATGCACTGGAAGATCTCTATGATGCCAACGGCGTGCTGGTTGCGAAGAAAGGTCAGTTGCTGAACAGCTTTGCGCTGCTGCGTGATGACGGTACTACGGCATCCTCCTGCTGGATTTACACCGGTAGCTGGACCGAGCAGGGCAACCAGATGGCTAACCGCGATAACTCTGACCCGTCGGGGCTGGGGAATACGCTGGGTTGGGCATGGGCATGGCCACTGAACCGCCGCGTGCTGTATAACCGCGCATCGGTCGATCCGCAGGGTAAACCGTGGGATCCGAAGCGCATGCTGATCAAGTGGAACGGAACGAAGTGGACGGGTAACGATATCCCGGACTTCAACAACGCACCGCCAGGTAGCGCGACCAATCCGTTTATCATGCAACCGGAAGGTCTGGGTCGTCTGTTCGCCATCGACAAGCTGGCGGAAGGGCCGTTCCCGGAACACTACGAGCCGATGGAAACGCCGCTGGGTACCAACCCGCTGCACCCGAACGTCATCTCTAACCCGGCAGCACGTCTGTACGAAGCGGATGCGTTACGTATGGGGAATAAGAATGACTTCCCATATGTTGGTACGACCTATCGTCTGACCGAACATTTCCACACCTGGACCAAGCACGCGTTGTTGAATGCGATTGCCCAGCCAGAGCAGTTTGTGGAAATCAGCGAAACGCTGGCGGCGGCGAAAGGGATTGCCAACGGCGATCACGTGAAAGTCAGCAGCAAGCGCGGGTTCATTCGTGCGGTTGCGGTGGTGACGCGTCGTCTGCGCTCGCTGAACGTCAACGGTCAGCAGGTAGAGACGGTGGGGATCCCGATTCACTGGGGCTTTGAAGGAGTCGCGCGTAAAGGCTTTATCGCCAACACCCTGACACCAAATGTCGGTGATGCAAACTCGCAAACGCCGGAATACAAAGCGTTTTTAGTTAACATCGAGAAGGCGTAAGGGAGGCGATCATATGTCTATGGAAACGCAGGACATCATCAAAAGGTCCGCTACCAACTCCATCACGCCGCCTCCTCAGGCACGTGATTACAAAGCAGAAGTCGCGAAGCTGATTGACGTTTCCACCTGTATTGGTTGTAAAGCCTGTCAGGTGGCATGTTCAGAGTGGAACGATATCCGTGATGAAGTCGGCCATTGCGTCGGGGTGTACGACAACCCTGCCGATCTCAGCGCCAAATCCTGGACGGTGATGCGTTTTACCGAAACCGAACAGAATGGCAAGCTGGAATGGCTGATTCGTAAAGACGGCTGTATGCACTGTGAAGATCCGGGCTGCCTGAAGGCGTGCCCGTCTGCCGGAGCCATCATCCAGTACGCCAACGGGATTGTTGATTTCCAGTCAGAGCATTGCATTGGCTGCGGTTACTGTATTGCCGGGTGTCCATTTAATATTCCGCGCCTCAATAAAGAGGATAACCGCGTGTATAAGTGTACGCTGTGTGTGGATCGCGTGAGCGTCGGGCAGGAACCTGCCTGCGTGAAAACGTGTCCGACCGGGGCGATACATTTCGGCACCAAGCAAGAGATGCTGGAAATGGCCGAGCAGCGCGTGGAAAAACTGAAATCGCGCGGCTACGAACATGCCGGTGTCTACAACCCGGAGGGTGTGGGTGGGACGCACGTTATGTACGTCCTGCATCATGCCAACCAGCCGGAGTTGTACCACGGTTTGCCAAAAGATCCGCAGATAGATACTTCTATCAATCTGTGGAAAGGGGCACTGAAACCGCTGGCCGCCGCCGGATTTATCGCCACCTTCGCCGGGCTGATTTATCACTACATCGGTATTGGCCCGAACAAGGAAGTGGACGACGACGAGGAGGATCATCATGAGTAAGTCGAAAATGATTGTGCGCACGAAGTTTATCGACCGCGCCTGTCACTGGACAGTGGTGATCTGCTTCTTTCTGGTGTCGCTGTCGGGGATTTCGTTTTTCTTCCCGACGCTGCAGTGGCTGACGCAGACCTTCGGTACACCGCAAATGGGCCGCATTTTGCACCCATTCTTCGGTCTGCTGATTTTCGTCGCGCTGATGTTCATGTTTGTGCGCTTTGTGCACCACAACATCCCGGATAAGAAAGATATTCCGTGGCTGAAAAACATTGTGGAAGTGCTGAAGGGCAATGAACACAAGGTGGCGGACGTCGGTAAGTACAACGCCGGACAAAAAATGATGTTCTGGTCGATCATGAGCATGATTTTTGTGCTGTTGATTACCGGCGTGATTATCTGGCGTCCGTACTTTGCGCAGTTCTTCCCAATGCAGGTTGTGCGTTACAGCCTGCTGATCCACGCTGCGGCGGGTATTATTTTGATGCACGCCATCCTCATCCATATGTACATGGCATTTTGGGTGAAAGGATCGATTAAAGGCATGGTCGAAGGGAAGGTCAGCCGCCGCTGGGCGAAGAAGCATCACCCTCGCTGGTATCGCGAAGTCGAAAAAGCCGAAGCCAAAAAAGAGAACGAGCAAGGGCTGCAATAACCCATTGACGTTCTGCTGATAAAAATGGCGCTACCGATGTAGCGCCATTTTTTTGTCCATTAAGACCTGCCGGATAACGCAGGTTTATCCAGCCTACAATACCGTTACTGTGCTACCAGTTTGCGCAGACGTGAGATATCCACGCTTTTTTGCGCTTCAGCCAGACTCCAGGCATTCTGCAGATTCAACCACATTTCGGGCGAACTGCCGATCACCACTGAAAGTTTGATCGCCATTTCCGGGGTTAATGCTGCCTTGCCCGTTAACAGTCGGCTCGCGGTTGAGGGGGCAATCTCCATTGCTCTGGCAAATTCGCGCAGGCTGACGTTTAACTCATCCAGCGCTTCCTGAATAATATCCCCCGGACGGGGATGATTAGCCATTTTCATCAATGATAGTCCTCGTAATCCAGTATATATGCATCGCCATTGACGAATTCAAACGTAATACGCCAGTTGCCTGAAACAGAAATCGACCAAACGCCGTCGCGATCGCCAGTTAACGCATGCAGTTTATAACCAGGCATATTGATATCTGTTACATGGCTCGCTGCATCAATAACGGCAAGTCGGTGCCGCAATCGCCGGACATGCTTCGCCGTCACGCCTGATGTTCGCCCCTGAAGAAACAAGTCGCGCAATCCTTTGTGTCTGAAGTTCATGATCATCCATACCGTCCTTGTTCCCTCAAAAGGAACACTATCATTAATGTTCCTCTGAACGCAACATTAATCGCCGAGTTTTGCCAAAGTGTGCAGCGAGTACGTTAAAAGGAAAAGCGGGCAGGAGGATAAATGGAAAGCGGCGCGCAAGATTCGCCAGACGGCGACATAATGCCGCCATCCGGCAACCGTTTTACTCCAGTAGTGAATTCAGATGCTCAATCTCCTTGCGCCATTGTGCCTGCAACTGCGGTTTTTGATGTTTGGTTTTACGTGACAGGTCATCAGACAGCCGCTGCTCCAGCTCGAGAAGTTTCTCCAGTATTTCGTCGCCATGATGATGCGGATCAGAAACAACCTCTGCCACCTTTTTGCTCGCCGCTAGCTCACTGGCGGTTTCCTGAATGCGGGCGTTAATCGCTTCCAGGTCGTGCCATTCGCTAAGTTCACCCTCATCAATAAACCAGAAGCGGTTGCAGCTTTGGCGGATAAGCTGACGGTCGTGACTGACCAGCAGCACGCCGCCGCTGAAGTGTTGCAGCGTGTGCGCCAGCGCTTCTTTGCCTTCCATATCCAGATGGTTGGTCGGCTCGTCGAGCATCAACAGGCTATAGCGGGCAAGCGTCAGCCCGATAAACAGCAGGCGCGAACGTTCGCCGCCGCTTAAGGTGCTGACCCGTTGAGCGTGGCGGATCCACGGGAACCCCGCGCTAATCAGTGCCATTTTGCGCACATCCGGCTGCGGGGCAAACGGCTCGAGAGCCTCGAACAACGAATCATCATCCGCAAGCTGGTTGAGCGACTGGTCGTAATACCCCAGCGTCACCCGCGGGTGCAGCACCAGCGATGTCGTGGTCATTTGCGCCTGATATTGCTGCCAGATAAGCTTTAATAGCGACGATTTTCCACAGCCGTTACGCCCGACAATCGCCACGCGATCGCCGCTTTTGATGCGAATACCGGCAATGGAAAACAGCGTTGCCGCATCCGCTGCCGGAGAGACGGGGAGGTCTGTCATTTCCAGCAAGCGGTCGGCACGCAGGGCATCGCCATGCAATGTTAGTGACCACTGACTTCCGGCGGTGACATCCGTCTGGTCATCCTTCAGGCGCTGCACTTGTTTTTCCATCTGTTTGGCTTTGCGAGACAAATCTTCGTTGTCGTAGACCCGTCCCCAGGTGGCCAGACGTTTGGCGCTGGCAGTAACGCGATCGATTTCCTTTTGTTCTGCCTTATGGCGCAGGGCATCGCTGGCATCTCTGTCCACCAACGCCTGGCGCGCCGCACTACAGGGGAGATCGAACGCATGCAGGGAATGATCCCGGAGGATCCACGTTCCGTGCGTCACTGCATCCAGCAATTGTGGATCGTGAGACACCACCACAAAACTGCCGGACCAGCGCTGTAAAAACTGCTCCAGCCACAGCAATGTGGGCAAATCCAGATGGTTACCCGGTTCATCCAGCAACAGCAGGTCGGGATTGCGCATCAGCGCGCGGGCCAGCAGCAGGCGCGTGTGCTGGCCGCCGCTCAGCGTTTGTGCGGTGAGGTGCAAATTCTCAGGCGTAAAGCCCATCTCTGCGAGTAGTGACTCAACCCGCCATTGCTGACCCGCGTGTTCATGCTCGGGAAGTTGTGCCAGTACGGCTTCCTGGAGTGTTAGCGGCAGGATCTCATCCGGCAAATGCTGTTCTACGCGCGCAAGATGACAGTGATGTGCCTGGGCAAGGGATCCGCTGGTGGGAGAAATCGTGCCATCCAGCAGTTTTAACAGCGTGCTTTTGCCGCAGCCGTTGTAGCCGATAAGCCCAATGCGGTCGCCTTTTTTCAGGGTAAAAGTGAGATCGTCGAATAGCGTGCCAAATGCCGTATCAACGTGTAAGGATTGTGCGGTAAGTAATGTGCTCATTGTTGCTTACTCAAGAGTTACAGACGTAAAAACGCCTCGTCAAACATCGCTGACGATAACCCGGTAAGCCCGAGAGAAGGGGATTTAGACGTTAGCTTCGCTCAAGCAGAAGTTATCGCAGCACGATACCGATAACGCTTGAGCACTGGCGATCGCCAAAAGCATGTGAAACGATCAAACGTTCACAGTACAGCATAAGTATCCTCCTTAGTTTTTTCCCGAATGTTAATCGATGGTGAAAGTGTAATCGCAAGTCGCTGAATTGTGCAAGTGTTGAACACCCGGCGGCAGGGCGCCGCCGGGTAAACCGTCAGATAGAGGTACGACGGTAGTCGCGATATTCTGCTTGCCAGAAATTCTCGTCAATCGCCTGCTGCAGGGCTTCAGCCGATGTTTTCACTGCCATGCCTTGCTGCTGGGCCATTTTACCGACGGCAAAGGCTATGGCGCGGGAAACGGTCTGAATATCCTTCAGTTCCGGTAATACCAGCCCTTCGCCGTTCAACACCAGCGGTGAATACTGTGCCAGCGTTTCGCTGGCCGACATCAGCATTTCATCAGTGATGCGCCTGGCGCCAGAGGCGATCACGCCAAGGCCGATACCCGGGAAGATATAGGCGTTGTTACACTGGGCAATCGGGTAGATTTTATCTTTCCAGGCGACGGGAGCAAACGGGCTACCGGTAGCCACCAGCGCATTGCCTTCGGTCCAGGCAATAATATCCTGCGGCGTGGCTTCCACGCGCGACGTCGGGTTAGACAGCGGCATGACGATTGGGCGCGGACAGTGCTTGTGCATCTCACGAATAATTTCTTCGGTAAACAAACCCGTCTGACCGGAGACACCGATCAGAATGTCCGGCTTCACGTTGCGAACCACGTCGAGCAGAGACAGCACATCTTCTTTCGTATCCCAGTGCTGCAGGTTTTCGCGCTTTTGCACCAGTTTGGTCTGGAACGAGAGCAGGTTCGGCATTTTGTCGGTTAACAGACCAAAGCGGTCAACCATAAACACACGCTGACGTGCGGCTTCTTCACTTAATCCTTCACGCTGGATCTGCGCGATGATCTGCTCGGCAATCCCGCAACCGGCGGAACCCGCACCAAGGAAGACAATATTTTGTTCGCTCAACTGGCTGCCCGCCGCGCGGCTGGCTGCAATCAGCGTCCCGACGGTAACCGCCGCCGTGCCCTGAATATCGTCATTAAACGAGCAAATCTCATCACGATAGCGGGTCAGCAACGGCATGGCGTTTTTCTGCGCGAAGTCTTCAAACTGCAGCAGCACTTCTGGCCAGCGATGTTTCACCGCCTGAATGAACTCATCAACAAATTCGTAGTACTCATTGTCGGTTATGCGCGGATTACGCCAGCCCATATACAGCGGGTCGTTCAGCAACTGCTGATTGTTGGTACCGACATCCAGCACCACCGGCAGGGTGTAAGCCGGGCTGATGCCGCCACAGGCGGTGTACAGCGACAGTTTGCCGATAGGAATGCCCATCCCGCCGATCCCCTGGTCACCAAGACCCAGAATACGTTCACCGTCGGTCACGACGATAACTTTGATATTGTGGTTCGGGACGTTTTGCAGGATATCGTCCATGTTATGGCGGTTCTGGTAGGAGATAAACACGCCGCGCGCGCGACGATAAATCTCGGAGAAACGCTCACAGGCGGCACCCACCGTCGGGGTATAGATAACCGGCATCATCTCATCAAGATGGTTTTGTACCAGTCGGTAAAACAGGGTTTCGTTGGTATCCTGAATGTTGCGCAGGTAGATATGTTTGTCGATTTCCGTTTTGAATCCCTGATATTGGATCCAGGCGCGTTCGGCCTGCTCTTCAATCGTCTCGACCACTTCCGGCAGTAACCCCAGCAGGTTGAAGTTACGGCGTTCTTCCACACTGAAAGCACTCCCTTTGTTCAGTAAGGGAAATTCCAGCAGTACCGGGCCAGCGTAAGGGATGTAAAGGGAACGCAGTTTGTTAGTTTCGTTTTCCATGTCACTCACTCTTTTTTGAATAACCCTCCCTGGCACTGTTTATGATCGTAGGTTGCCTTCCGCCAGGGAAACGGCCGAAGTATAAAGCATTGTGAATGGGTTAAGGGGTTTTATAAGCAAAAACACCACTGCGGTTGCAATGGTGTATATCATCATTATTCAGTATAACGTGCGGGGTATTACTTGGCGTCAGCGCGGCGTTTTCTTCCGGTAGGGTTGTTGACCACGCTGGTTTTGTCGCCTTCGGTCACGGTTTTACGTTGATTGGAGATTTTGTGGTCCAGTCCAAGAACATGACGGGCCTGACGGTTCGATTTCATTCTAACTCCTTAATCCTGTTACTGGTTTCAAGGGCGAGCCCGCGTAAGCGCGGACGAAATACAACCTGATTAACAGCCGGTGTCTAAAATAACGGCTTTCTGGATGGTCGGTCATTTCATCTGAAAGGTCAATGCTTAAGCAGTTAATACAGAACTATCCAATATGCGTCATGTGTTTCCCTCAGCGTCCTATACTTGTTACTCCGACGACAACACAGGAGAGCGGTAATGACTATCCATAAGAAAGGTCAGGCACACTGGGAAGGCGACATTAAACGCGGTAAAGGGACCGTGTCGACCGAAAGTGGCGTGTTGAACCAGCAGCCGTATGGGTTTAATACGCGATTTGAAGGTGCGAAAGGCACCAATCCTGAAGAGTTGATTGGCGCGGCTCATGCGGCCTGCTTCTCGATGGCTCTTTCGTTAATGCTGGGTGAGGCGGGCTTCACGCCAGACGCCATTGATACCACTGCCGATGTTTCTCTGGATAAGGTGGATGCGGGTTTTGCCATCACCAAAGTGGCGCTGCACAGTGACGTTTCCGTCCCCGGCATTGATGCCGCAACCTTCGACGGAATTATCCAGAAAGCGAAAGCCGGATGTCCGGTATCACAGGTTCTGAACGCGGAAATTACGCTGGATTACCAGCTGAAGTCTTAACGATGATGTGCCGGATGCGAGAGCGCATCCGGCTGACATAACTTACTGCGCCACCCAACCGCCGTCCATATTCCACGCCACACCGCGCACCTGCGCCGCACCGTCTGAACATAAGAACAGCGCCAGCTCTCCCAGTTGTTCCGGGGTGACAAACTCGCGTGACGGTTGCTTCTCCGCGAGCAGAGCATCGCGCGCAACATCCGGCGCGGTGCCCTCGGCAATGCGCTTGTCGATCTGCTGTTGTACCAGCGGCGTCAGCACCCAGCCGGGACACAGTGCGTTACAGGTTATGCCGGTCTGCGCTGTCTCAAGTGCGGTGGTCTTGGTTAGCCCCACCACGCCGTGTTTAGCCGCGACATAGGCCGATTTTTCTTTTGACGCCACCAGCCCGTGCACAGAGGCGATATTAATGATGCGGCCCCAGTTGCGTTGACGCATGCCGGGCAGCGCCAGACGGGTAGTGTGAAAAACGGAGGACAGATTAATCGCGATGATCGCATTCCATTTATCGACCGGGAACGTCTCCAGCGGTGAAACATGCTGGATCCCGGCGTTGTTGACCAGAATATCCACGCCGCCGAACTCGCTGTCGGCGTAGCGCATCATCTCGGTAATTTGCGCTGCATCGCTGAGATCCGCCCCGTGATACCCCGGTGTTTTGCCATACTTCGCCACGGCATCTTTTGCCGCCTCAGCATCACCAAAGCCGTTAAGAATCAGTGTGGCGCCAGCTTTCGCCAGCACCTGCGCAATGCCTAATCCAATACCGCTGGTGGAGCCGGTAACCAGGGCCACTTTTCCCGTTAAGTTCATGATGATTCTCCTTAAACAATGCCGGTGGTGTAGAAGACGCCGATCACAAACAGAACGGCCAGACTTTTGATTATGGTGATGGCGAAGATCCCACCATATGCCTGACGGTGGCTGAGACCGGTGATGGCCAGCAGCGTGATTACCGCCCCGTTATGCGGCAGAGTATCCATGCCACCACTGGCCATAGAGGCCACGCGGTGAAAGACTTCCAGTGGAATGTTGGCGGCATGTGCGGCGGCGATAAAGGTGTCTGACATTGCCGCGAGCGCAATACTCATCCCGCCGGATGCTGAACCGGTGATCCCGGCCAGAGTGGTGATGCTGATGGCTTCGTTGAGCAACGGGTCGGGAATGGCCGCCAGCGCTTTTGACAGTACCAGGAAGCCCGGCAACGCGGCGATCACTGCGCCAAAACCGTATTCTGAAGCGGTATTCATTGCCGCGAGGATCGCACCTCCCACCGCCGTTCGGCTGCCTTCCGCCAGGCGACCTTTGATATTACGAAAACCAAAAATCACGACCAGCAGGATCCCGGCAATCAGCGCGGCTTCCACCGCCCAGATAGCGGTAATTTTGCCGACTTCAGTGGTAATCGGTTTGGCAAGACCCGGCAGCTCAAGTTGATGCGTTGAACCATAAAATACCGGGATCCAGCGGGTGAACAACAGGTTAAACACTCCCACCAGAATCAGCGGCGAAATCGCAATAATCGGGTTTGGCAGATTAATATTATCCGGCGTTTCCGGTTCGTTAAGCAGTTCAGTGCCATAGCCTTCGTTCTTTGCCTGCGCTTTGCGGCGCTGACGCTCAAGGTAAATCAGGCCGACAAAGATAATAAACAGCGAACCTATCAACCCCAGCCAGGGCGCGGCCCAGGCGTTGGTACCAAAGAAGCTGGTCGGGATAATGTTCTGGATCTGCGGTGTACCGGGCAGCGCATCCATGGTGAAAGAGAAGGCGCCCAGCGCCACAGTTGCCGGGATCAGTCGCTTAGGAATGTTGCTTTGACGGAACAGCTCGGCGGCAAACGGATACACTGCAAACGCCACCACGAACAACGAGACACCGCCGTAAGTCAGCAGCGCACACACCAGTACGATGACAGGAATGGCGTGTCGCCGACCGAGAATATTGATGGCGGCGGCGACGATTGAACGGGAAAAACCGGATAATTCGATTAACTTGCCAAACACCGCGCCCAGTAAGAACACCGGGAAGTACAGCTTCACAAAACCGACCATTTTTTCCATAAACAGGCCGGTAAAGGCAGGGCCGACGGCGCTGGGTTCAGTCAGCAAAACAGCACCTAATGCCGCGATGGGGGCAAACAGGATGACGCTGTATCCGCGATAGGCTGCCAGCATCAGCAGGCCCAGCGCGGCCAGGGCGATTAATACACTCATCTTGACTCCTTATTATTATAGTTGGGTGCAGAAAGTGACATTATGGTTTCAGGGCAAAGCGCAGCTGATGTTCCCGGCGTTGCTGGATGTATTCCTTGCGCGAATCATCCCAGTGATAGAACCCCTGACCGCTGCGTAAACCGGTTTCACCGCGAGCAACCTTGTCAGCGACCAGCGACATCATGTCGCTGCCGGTGGCAAGTGTTGGAAGCAGATGGCGACAAATATCCTGCACGGTGGCAAGCCCGGTCATGTCCGCCGCTTCCAGCGGGCCGACCATCGCGTAACGGCGGCCCAGCGACGCACGCATCACCTGGTCTACCACCTCGGCGCTGGCAATACCGCTTTTGACGATATGCAGCGCTTCACGCAGCAGGGCAAACTGCAGGCGGTTGCCGACAAAGCCCGGCGCAGCACGGTCGAGCACCACCGCCTCAAGCTGCATCGCGACCAGCCATTGCTGCAATTCACTGAGATATTCAGGTTTGGTTGCTGTGCCCGGCACGATTTCAACCAGCGGAATAAAGTGCGGTGGATTCCAGAAATGTGCGATCAGCAACCGCTCCGGGTGCGCGAGTCTTTCCGCCAGCGCATCCGGCGGCAGGCCGCTGGTGTTGCTGGCGATAATCGCTTCCGGTGAGATAACGGCTTCCAGCTGTGCGTACAGCGCGTGCTTCAGCTCTAGCCGTTCCGGGATCGCTTCAATCAATAATCCTGACGCAGCGATATCCGCCAGAGAGGTTGTGCCGTGCAGTCGCGCGAGAACGGGGGCTTTTTCTGTGGCGGCAAACTGGTCGGTGGCAATCAGCTCGTCCAGAATGCTGCTGGCAACAGCCGTTATCTCGGCAATGCGGTTGCTGTCGGTATCAAACAGCCAGATAGGATGACCAAAACGGGCAAAGTGGGTGGCGATACCAACGCCCATTAGCCCGGCTCCCAGGACGCTAATGTGATTAGTCTGCATGGTGTGCTCCTGTTGGACGTTCTACCGTCAGCGCCACGCCATGGCCGCCACCGACGCACAGCGTCGCCAGACCTTTGGCGACGTTGCGCCGCGCCATTTCATGTAGCAGGGTGACCAGAATGCGGCAGCCTGAGGCTCCGATAGGGTGACCGAGCGCAATTGCCCCACCGTTTACGTTAACCTTGCTGCTGTCCCAGTTCAGCGATTCGCCGACCGCCAGCGCCTGGGCGGCAAAAGCTTCGTTGGCTTCAATCAAATCAATCTCATCCAGCGTCCAGCCCGCACGCTTCAGGCACTTCAGCGAGGCGTCTACCGGGCCGATCCCCATAATGGCCGGATCGACGCCCGAGACGGCGTAGCCGGTGATTTTTGCCAGTACCGGAAGGTTTAATTCAGCGGCTTTAGCGGCACTCATTACCATTACCGCTGCCGCGCCGTCGTTTAGGGAAGACGCATTGCCCGCCGTCACCGTGCCGTTGCCAGGACGAAATGCCGGTTTCAACTGCGCCAGTTTTTCTGCCTGAGTCTCCGGGCGAGGTTGCTCATCACGCTCCACCACGCGCGGTGCTTTTTTCCCTTGCGGGACGCTAACCGGGGTGATTTCTGCGTTAAACCGACCGGCTTCGAGGGCGGCGGCCGCTTTTTGCTGGGAGTGCAGGGCGAAGGCATCCTGTTGATCGCGGCTGATGGCAAATTTATCCGCCAGATTCTCGGCGGTAATGCCCATATGGTAGTCGTTGAACGCATCCCACAGCCCGTCATGTACCACGCTGTCCTTCAGGCTGGTATGCCCCAGACGTAATCCTGCGCGGGCACCGTCGAGAAAATAGGGTGCATTGCTCATGCTTTCCTGGCCGCCGGCAATCACGATGTCCGCATCACCGCAGCGAATGGCCTGTACCGCATGATGGACCGCTTTTAGCCCCGAGCCGCACAGTAAATTGAGGGTTATCGCCGGAGTAGTTACCGGCAAACCGGCACGAATTGCGGTCTGTCTGGCCGGATTCTGACCACAGCCGGTCGTCAGGACCTGGCCCAGGATCACTTCGTCTATTTGTTCTGGCACAACACCGGTCTTTTCCAGCAGGGCACGGATAACCGTTGTCCCTAACTCAACGGCAGAGAGCGGGGCAAGGGCACCATGAAAACTGCCAATTGGCGTGCGCGTTGCCGCAACAATAACAACATCCATCATGGTCAGATCCTCAGTTGAAGTGCATTTCGGGGACATGATCGGGAACGATCAGCTTGCCGGCGGTTCTGGCAACAATCTCGTCCACGCTGACGCCTGGTGCCCGTTCGCGCAGAATGAACGCGCCGTCGGCAATTTCCAGCAGCGCCAGGTCGGTCAGCACGCGCTTGATACAGGCCACGCCGGTCAAGGGCAGAGTGCAACTGGGAAGCAGCTTGGATTCGCCGCTTTTCGAGGCGTGTGTCATCACCACGATGATGTTTTCAGCGCCAGCGACCAGATCCATCGCGCCGCCCATGCCTTTCACCATTTTTCCCGGGATCATCCACGAGGCGATGTTGCCATGGGTATCCACTTCAAATGCGCCAAGAACCGTCAGGTCGACGTGGCCGCCGCGGATCATGGCGAAGGATTGAGCGGAGTCGAAAATTGCCGCGCCTTTACGCGCCGTCACGGTTTGCTTACCGGCGTTGATCATGTCGGCATCAATATCGTCCTCAGTAGGGAACGGCCCCATACCAAGTAAGCCGTTCTCTGATTGCAGCATCACGTCCATGCCGTCGGGGATATAATTGGCCACCAGGGTCGGGATACCGATACCGAGGTTGACGTAATAACCGTCGCGCAGCTCGCGAGCGACACGCATCGCCATTTGTTCACGCGTTAACATGGTCAGGCTCCTTGATGGCGTAGGGTACGTTGTTCAATACGTTTTTCGAACTGACCCTGAATAATGCGATTGACGAAAATTCCGGGGGTGTGAATAGCGGCGGGATCCAGCTCGCCGGGAGGGACAATTTCTTCCACTTCGACTACCGTGATGCGTCCGGCTGCTGCCATCAGTGGGTTAAAGTTTTGTGCGGTATGGCGGTAGATGACGTTGCCGTACCAGTCGGCTTTCCAGCCTTTGACCAGCGCGAAATCACCGGTAATCGCCTGCTCCATGATGTAAGGCCGGCCGGCAAACTCGCGCACCTCTTTGCCTTCGGCGACGGGGGTACCGTACCCGGTGGCGGTGAAGAAGGCGGGAATGCCCGCACCACCGGCTCGTAGCTGCTCCGCCAGCGTGCCCTGTGGTGTCAGAATGGCTTCCAGCTCTCCGCTCAGCACCTGCTTTTCGAACAGGGCATTTTCACCGACATAGGACGCCACCACTTTGCGTACCTGGCGTGCTTCCAGCAGCACGCCGAGGCCAAACCCGTCCACACCGCAGTTGTTCGACACCACGGTCAGTCCCTGAACGTTCCGACGGCGCACTTCTGCAATCAAATTCTCAGGAATACCGCATAAGCCAAAACCGCCTGCCAGCAGCGTCATGTTGTCAGTCAGCCCTTCCAGCGCCTGTTGATACGTGGCGACCCGTTTATCCAGTCCAGCCATACACTTGCCCCTCCAGTTGTTCCTGGCGACATCATTAGGGGTGAAAAATGATTTGTTAATTTTAAATTTGTGACTCACTCATTGGGTTTTTTTATCAATTTAATGTTAATTAAAGGTATTCAACAAGTTAAAGGAATGAGTAATGAGAATGAGCATCAAACAGTTACGCGCGTTTTTAGCGGTAGCTCACACTCTGAATTTTGCTCATGCCAGTGAACGGCTGAATATGTCGCAACCCGCGTTAAGCCTGGCGATCAAAGGACTGGAAGAGTCGTTAGGGGGCGCTTTACTGTTAAGAACCACCCGCAAGGTGACCCTGACGCAGGAGGGCGAAACGCTGCTGACCATGGGGCGACAGCTGCTTGCCGACTGGGAAAATACCGAAGAAGCCATGCGCCAGCGCTTTACACTGCAACGTGGCAAAATTTCGATTGCTGCGATGCCGTCATTTGCCGCGAATGTGCTGCCGCCGGTGCTCAAGACCTTTCGCGACAGCTATGCCGGTGTCAATGTCACGGTGCACGACGTAATTAACGAGCAGGTGATTGAAATGGTCAGCGAAGGGCGGGTCGAGATGGGGATTGCCTTTGAACCGGACTACTCCGGACACCTGCATTTTACCCCGCTCGGGATGGATCGTTTTATCGCCATCGTCCCTCCGACCAGTCGTCTGGCTGGCCGGGAACGCATCGCATGGAAGGACTTGCTGACGCTGGATTTTATTACCTTGCAACGTCCCTCTGCCGTACGTCTGATGCTGGAAGAACAACTGGTACAAAGCGGCCATGCGCTGGAAGTGGCGCTGGAGAGTCACCAGTTGGTGACCATTGGACGCCTGGTGGCGAATGGTTTAGGCGGCAGTGCCGTGCCTGCATTGTGCCGCACACAGATGACCGAACTTGGCGCAACCTGTATTGAGCTGGACGGCCCGGTTATCCAGCGTCGTATTGGGATCCTGCGTTCCTCGCATCATAAGTTGTCGACTGCATCCGAAATGTTGGTGGATGCGCTGAAAAAGGCATATTGCGCCTGATACACCAGGCACACTATGCCCGTGCGGTCAGATTTCGCTAACTGCCCGCCAGCAGCGGACTTCACTCCCGGTCTCGTTTTTCAATAATGCCTGTTTCTTCTCACATCCCTGAGTCGCCAGCGGGCAGCGATCGCGGAAATAACATCCCTGCGGTAGGGTTCGATTCCCCGGCAACTCGGTTTTACGTAACACCAGATCTTCCGCCAGCGGTGCACCGGTTTTAGGGACCGAGTCCAGCAACAGACGTGTATAGGGGTGCGCGGGAGAGGTTAATACCTGCTGCGTGTCACCCAGCTCGACGATTTGCCCGAGGTACATTACCGCCACCCGGTCGCTCATATGCCGCACGACCGACACGTTATGCGAGATCAGCACATAGGTCAGATTTCTGCGTGCCTGTAGCGCCACCAGCAGGTTGAGAATTTGCGCCTGTACGGAAATATCCAGCGCCGAGGTGGGTTCATCGAGCACAATCACATCCGGCTCAGAGGACAATGCGCGGGCAATGGCAATGCGCTGGCGCTGCCCGCCGGAAAACGCGTGCGGCAGGCGGTCAAGGTATTCCGGGCGAATCCCCACGTGTAACGCCAGCTCTTCCGCAAGGGCGCGACGGTGACGTTCGGCGCTGCGCTGTTGGATCCACACCGGTTCGGTAATGATCCGCCACACCGGCAAGCGCGGATCCAACGACGAGAGTGGGTCCTGAAAGACCATTTGCATGCCGCTGTGTTTTTCTGTGCCGCGAGCGTATTGCCCCTGACTCGGCCTGAGCATCCCCATGAGCAGTTGAGCCAGCGTACTTTTGCCACAGCCAGACTCACCAACGATACCCAATGTTTCCCCCTGGCGAATCTGTAAATCTAACCCGTTGAGCGCATGCACGCGCTCGGTGACCTTGCCAAGCCAGTTTTTTCGGGCCGGAAAGTTGACATGTATATCCTGAAGCGACAGCAAAATGTCAGTCATGACGAGTCTCCAGTTGGGGATACCAGCAGGCGGACTGCTGATCCGCATGCCCCTGACTGCGTAATGCCGGGACCGCGTCACACCGTGTCCCGGCCGCATAACAGCGTTCGCGGAATGCACATCCGGCAGGCAATTGGGTTAAGTTCGGCACGGTACCCGGGATTGCGGGCAGCGGCGCGCGGGGCTCTCCGTGTTCTGGCGCGCATTTCAGCAAACCAATGGAGTAGGGATGCGTCGGGTGCTGAATCACCGTCTGCGTTGGTCCGCTTTCTATCACGCTTCCGGCGTACATGACATATACCCTGTCGCACAGTTGCGAAACCACCGCCATATCATGGCTGATAAACCTGTCCCTTATACTCATCTGCCG
>OJJJ01000277.1_pt1 | contig 29807 bp, 26 predicted proteins | sample 1596311 | NCBI WGS metagenome assembly OJJJ01 (sample SAMEA4350140, study PRJEB24818) | metagenome | biome: human; feature: gut; material: faeces | place: Denmark | collected 2013-09 | reverse complement strand
ACCCCGATCTCATGACTTACGGTGCCGGAAAGTACACGAGCCTGATGATGCAGCATGCCGGAGGGCTAAACGTGGCTGCGGCGAGCGTTAAAGGCGCGCGGCAGGTTTCGCTGGAGCAGGTGTTAGCGTGGAACCCGCAGGTGATTTTTGTCCAGGACCGCTACCCGCAGGTGGTGACGGAGATCCTAAACGATCCCAACTGGCAGAACATCGATGCGGTAAAAAATCATCGCGTCTGGCTGATGCCGGAATACGCTAAAGCCTGGGGATATCCGATGCCGGAAGCGCTGGCGCTGGGTGAATTGTGGATGGCAAAAAAACTCTATCCGGATGTCTATAAAAACATCGATGTTGATGCGCAGGCACAGGATTACTACCACCGTTTTTACCGCGTGAACTGGCAGTCCGATGCTGCTAAGTAATCGCGCTTTCCCCCTGCAACCGATACTGATTACCGTGGTGCTACTGCTGGGTGTTGGTTCACTGTGTGTGGGGCAATATCCGCTGTCGCTGCGCGATGTGTTCTCACTGTTGAGCTATTACGCAGACTCGCAGGGTATGGCGCACCAGGTCGTCTGGACCGTCAGACTCCCGCGTATTTTGATGGCACTGCTGGCGGGCGGCGCGCTGGGGTTATGTGGGGCTACGCTGCAAGGCGTGTTTCATAATCCGCTGGTGGACCCGCATATTATTGGGGTGACCTCTGGCTCAGCATTTGGCGGCACGCTGGCGATTTTGCTTGGGCTTGATCCGTTCCTGATGATGGGGTCGACGTTCTTCTTTGGTCTGGCGGCGTTGATTCTGGTATATGCCATTGCCGCGCTACAGGGGCTGGAAAACACGCTGGTGCTGATCCTCTCGGGCATTATTTTGAGTGGTTTTTTTGCCGCGCTGGTGAGCCTGATTCAATACCAGGCCGATACCGAAGAGACGTTACCCAGCATTGTATTCTGGCTGTTGGGCAGTTTTGCGACCGCCAACTGGCATAAAGTGTGGCTGCTGGCGGTGCCGGTCGGCATTGCGGCCATGCTGTTGTACCAGTTGCGCTGGCGAATCAACCTGTTATCACTCAACGATAAAGACGCCAAAGCGCTCGGGGTGTCGGTGGTTCCGCTGCGGCGCAGCGTGTTGCTGTGCTGCGCATTGCTGGTTGCGGCGCAGGTCTCCGTCAGCGGCAGTATTGCCTGGGTGGGTCTGGTGATCCCGCATCTGGCCCGCCTGCTGGTAGGCGTTGATCACCGTCGGTTACTCCCCTGTGCTTTCTGGCTGGGCGGCGGTTTTATGATTGTGGTGGATGATATTGCCCGCACGCTGCTACCTGCGGAAATTCCTCTGGGGATCATCACCGCCTTGCTCGGTGCGCCGCTGTTTGCCTTTTTGCTGATTCAGTCCAGTCGACGGGGGAAACGATGATATCTGCCGCACTTAACGTCGATCAGTTGGAGTATGGCTACCGGATGCCGTTGTTTGCGCCGCTCACGTTCCGCTGTGAGAAAGGCAATATCTGTGCCGTGCTCGGGCGTAACGGTTTGGGGAAGAGCACGTTGCTGGATACGCTGATCGGTACGCTGCCGTTGTTGGGTGGAAACATACAAAGTGAGGGGGGAATTGGTATTGTGGCGCAGCATACGCGCTTGCCGTTTCCCTACACCGTTAGCGATGTCGTGCTGATGGGCCGCGCGCAGCATGTAAAGTTATTTGCTCAACCGGGCCAGCAGGATAAAAAGCGGGCGATGCAGGCGCTGGAGCAGCTCAATATTGCGCATCTTGCGTCCTGTAATTTTTGTTCACTTTCCGGTGGGCAGCAACAGTTGGTAATGATCGCCCGGGCGTTGGTCACGGATTGTCAAACGCTGCTGCTTGATGAACCTTGTTCGGCGCTGGATTTAGCCAATCAGCAGGTGGTACTGCAGCTTATTAGCGATCTGGCGTGTCGCGAGGGCTGCAGTATTCTCTTTACAACGCACGATCCGCAGCATGCACTACAGATAGCCAGTCATACGCTGCTGTTGTTGCCGCAGGGGAGATGGCTGGCGGGGCCAACGCAGGAGATTGTGACGGAAGATAATTTGTTCCAGGCGTACGGTTTACCGCTGCGAAAATTTAGCGTGGACCCGCATCCGACGCCGTTTATCGCGCCGCTGTTTACCATTCATCGTTAAGTGTTTTAAAACCGGCGCTGGCCAAACATGTTTGTCCGTCGCGCGCGAGGATAAAATCAGCCAGCGCTTTGACGTTTTTAGACGCCTCGAGCACCGCTAACTGGTATTCACAGCGAATGTTATGGTCCGTGGGGATCGTTACGCAGCGAATATCGGGCTGCCCGGCAAGTGCTGTTGCATAGTGCGCGTAGCCAATAAACAAATCCGCCAGGCCCTGGCGAATAATCCACGCGCTGGCCAGTTCGCCATTTGGCACCTTAACCGTGTCACGGCCACCGACAAGGGGAATAGCGCGTTCGCGCAGGCGCTGTCCAAGGCCGGGTTCGAGCACATCGAGGCTGTCGAATAATGCCCAGGCATAATCCCCGGAAGGGTCACAGCCGGGGGTTGAGGTGCCAATACGCAGGGTTGGATCGCGCAGTAACTCCAGCCATTCGCCGGTTTTGCGGGTGGTGAGGCTCAGTTGGTTCCAGCAAAAGGTATGCGCGGACAGTGCCCTACCGCTGGCCAGCAACTGCTGCGGATGTGCACGATTGGCCGAGGCAAATAAGGCACAAGGTTCACCGGCTTCTATACGTTCGCGTAATAATCCGGCCGGGCCGTATTCCACACAAACATCAATTCCGCTTAGAGACGTGAACTGGTTTATCAGCGGGGTAAAGGCCAGCCGTAAACTACCAGCAGCGAAGAGCGTGATGGGGCATGACATAATGTAGCGAGTCCTGAATTCGAGGTCCGAAATGAATGACAGACATCTTAAACGTCATCATATTGTATATGACCAACTATTCGATGCAAATGGCAATAATTATCTGGGTAATAATTTTTTTAAGATATTAACAATTGAATTAATGATTAGCTGTACCCGGAAAGGCTGCTGGGTCTTTTTACTGTAAATCACAAACAGATCCAGATGGGTGGAGAAGTTATCAGGAAGTGTAGGGACCAGACCGTCGATATCTGTTTCTTTAATGATCAACTCGGGCATAAATAAATAACCAAGACCCGCTTTGGCGAGTTCGATTGCGGCATACGAGTTATCGCAGGCAAAATCACCGCTAATGATTATCTTTCTTATTTCTTTACGTGAGTCGTCATTTATATACCAGATGTTATGATTGTCTTCCATATGTGAGAAAAAAAGTATACAGGGACTGTGTCCATAATCGTCAATGGAGTGGATCGGATATCTCGCAATCATGTCGCGGGTGCCATATATATTGGCCGGAATCGATGCGATATTTCGCGCAATAAGTTCGTCATTGTCGGGCAATGAATGCGTAAACAAGATGTCGCAGTCATCACTAAAAGGGACACCAAGGGTAAATTCAGCGTTGCTGAGGTTACTGGTGGTCAGCATTAATTTAATTTCCGGATGCTGCGCTTTCAACCCAGGAATGACGTACTTGGAGATAAATAACAGCTGACCGGTAGGGGCATGGATCCTGACAAAACCATCAGACGCCAGCTTATAGGCCATTGTAAACTTCTGGATATCTTCACATGACTTCATGTGTTTTTTGACGTAGGGGAGAAGCTCTTCACCGAAACGGGTCAATTTTATCGGCCGACAAGAGCGATCGAACACGGAGAATCCAAAACGGTCCTCCAGTTGTTGTAAGGTTCTACTGATATTGGGTTGCGCAATTTTTAGCGTTTCCGCAGCCAGACTCAAACTACGGGTACACGAAAGTTCATAAAGGATACGGAGTTCGTTATCGTTAAAGCTGATTTTCTGGACCACTGAGACCTCAGATATATCTTGTGAAGGTTATCTGCGCAGTATTATTACGCAGATTATATCTATTGATGCAATTCGATGGAACGATTGAAAAAATCTGCCTGATACTACTGTAGCAGAAACGGTAATGCATTATATCTATTACGCATAATGTTATGCACATTGTTTGCGAGACGCATGAGGTGAATCTGACTAGAATACCGCGCAAATTTATGGTCACAGTCTGGATTCAGGGATAACGAGTTAATACTTAAGCAAATTTTACTGAATGAATAACGTTTTATTCACTTTTATTACAAATTAAACCCTGAGCCCTCTGTAAAAGTCGCACACTTATTATGATCGAAAGAACTGCATGGCTTTGCCTGATTGTACACCTGTCGATCATTACGACGCCGGTACTGGCAACAATAACAAGCGAACCTCAATCGTCGCAATGGCAAAGCGAATTACTTGCACGACCTTCTGTCGTATATGTGCTTCAGGCCGAAGAAACGACGGATTCCGTTGCCGAACGCTTAGGTCTGACGACCACCCAACTGCGCTATTTCAACCAATTCAGAACATTTAACAAACCGTTTGAACAATTAGATCAGGGTGATGAGCTTGATATTCCGGCCCCAGCCTCCGGTGGGAATAAGGCGGCAGGCGCGAGTGACAAGCTACACCAGGAACAGGAAAACGACGCCGGGGTTAAACGCCTTGCCAGCGGTGCTTCGGGCCTGGCGAATATTCTCGAAAACGGCGATGCGGCACAAGCGGCCAGCGGTCTGGTCCGTTCGGAAATTAACAGTAAAGCGAATGAAACAGTCACTGGCTGGTTAGGGCGGTTTGGCACGGTACGGGCGCAGTTGAATGTCGGCGAACAGTTTTCCCTTGATGACAGCAGCGTAGATTGGCTGGTGCCGGTATATGAAACACAGACGAATGTCTTATTCACCCAACTGGGTTATCAGAATCAGGACGACCGTAATACGCTGAACGTTGGCGTGGGCGTACGTCATTTCAGCCATGACTGGATGCTGGGATTTAATACCTTTTATGACGCCGATTTGAGTGGCGATCATCGTCGCCTTGGCGTTGGGGCTGAACTGTGGCGCGACTATTTTCAACTTGCTACCAACGGGTATTTCAGACTGTCTGACTGGAAGGCCTCGAAAGACGTGGAAAATTATGACGAACGCCCGTCGAACGGTTTTGATGTCAGAGTGCAAGGTTGGTTGCCTGACTATCCGCACCTTGGCGGCAAGTTTATCTATGAGCAGTATTTTGGCGATGAGGTCGGGCTGTCTGGCGAAGATGAACGTGAGAAAAATGCCTGGGCCTTCACGACCGGTATCACCTGGACGCCATTCCCACTAATGACGCTGGGTATTGAGCAGAGTATGGAAAAGGGTGATGAGCGAGACACCAGCGTGCAAATGGAGCTGGCGTGGCGACCGGGTGAAACCCTGGAGTCTCAACTTTCGCCTGATGAAGTGGCCTCTCTGCGCGAGCTGGAAGGTAGCCGCTACAACCTGGTTGATCGTAATAATGTCATCACTCTGGAATATCAGGCACAGGATCTTGTGCAGTTGACGCTTTCTGAAGAGGCGATTCAGGACGCTGAATATACGGTGCATACGATTTCGACCGATGTCACGAGTGAATACCCGCTGGCGCAGGTCACCTGGGATAACGCGGCGTTTCTGGCGGCTGGCGGAGAGTTTCGCGAGCTGAGCGTGAATATGTTTTCACTGACATTGCCTCCTTACCAACGCTCGCCATCCTCAGACGGGACGGCAAACCAGTATCGCGTCGTTGCGATGGCAGAGGATACCGAAGGAAATACCAGTAATGCCCAGACCTTGCTGATTGAGGTTCTACCCGTAAATCTGGCGTTTGGCGATGCGTTACAGGTCACCGGTAACGGTGCGCCCGCTGATGGTAAAACGCCGGTTACTGTGACCGCAACCCTGGTCGATGATGACGGCAAACCGGTTAGCGGAAAAAATATCACCATGGGAATGACATTCGCCGACGGCAGTATCACCGCTGAGGATGTGATGAGCGATGCGGCTGGGCGGGCGATGTACAGCGTGGTCTCTCACGTTGCGGGTCAGGCAATGGCGACGGCCAGGGTGCATGAACTGAGCCAGAGCGCGAAAGTATTGTATAGCCAGGCGAATTCGGGTGTCGATGGAATGTACTCGGCGTTGCTGGTGAACCCGGCGGTGATTCGGGCCGATGGCGAAGATGTTGCTGAAATGACCTACAAAGCTAATAACAGCGAGGGCGAACCGGTAACGGGTCTCGAGAACGTGTCGTTTCAGGTGATCGGTGTGCCCAATACCACCTCCAGTGCAGTGCGTGAAGTCGCGCCGGGTATCTATCGTGCAAAGTTGAGCGGTATTCATGCCGGGAAAGGCGTGGTGCAGGTTATGCAGGGAAATGTTGTGGCGAAGACCTTACGCCGTCCGGTCACCCTCATCTCCTCCGGTAACCCTGTCGACCCGCAGCAATCTTCTCTAAATGCGACGCCGGGAAGAATATCCGCCAATGGTAATACGGAATCGACTCTGGTTCTGCAGTTAACCGACAGCAGCGGGAACCCACTGAAAGAAAAAAACGTCCGATTTACCAGTAGCCTCGCCGGAACGACGATCGGCAACGTCACTAACCGGGAGGATGGTACGTATACCGCCACATTGACGGGTACCGCAACCGGAAACGCAAAAATAAGGACGCATGTTAACGGGTTTCTGACCACTATCGCGCCGACGGTGGTCAAGCTGGTACGTGATGACAATTCGGTCAGTCTTGAGGCTGTGGTGGTGCTTGACGATCATGCGCTGGCGGATGGTGTAGATGAGAATGTCATCAAAGTCACCACCTTTAACGCGGATGGGACACCTGCTGCGGGTGAAACCGTACGACTGTACGCGAACAATCATGCGGATATTCCCCCAGCAGCCACCACCGATGCTAACGGTGAGGTCTCGGTGTCGTTGACCAGTCGGGTCGCGGGTGAGGTCACGGTGATTGTCGAACTTAACGGCAGCACAGAGGAAGTTGAAACGAGTTTTGCCGTTGATGATGACAGCCTGGATCCAGCGAAATCTCAACTGAATGTCGTCCCTGAACGTATTGAAGCGAATGGCAATGCTGAATCATTTATTCACTTTTTATTAAGGGATCAGCAGGGTAACCCGGTTACCGGGCAAAAAGTGACCTTCACCAGTCCTCTGGAGGGCACGACTATCAGTCAGGCTAAGGATAACCATAACGGCCTGTATAAAGCGTCGTTATCTGGCGTAACGGCGGGCGTTGCCGAGATTTCTGTCAACGTGAATGACCATCACTTTGCGGTTACTCCAGTGAGCGTTACGCTCACGCCAAAAGTGGGTGAGGCCGGGCAGGGCGTCACGCAGGTGGTGGCAGACAATGCGCCGGCCAATGGCAGATCGGCGAATCAGGTGAAGGTCACCATACACCATGCGGATGGGCGTCCGGCCAGCGCGCAGGCGGTGCGATTCGTGGCGACTAACGGGGCGGCAGTACCCACCTCGGTGATGACTAATAGCGAAGGCGAAGCAATGGCCATGGTGACCAACCGCATCGCCGGAAAATCCGTGGTGTCGGTGATGTTAAACGGACATGTCCAGCAGGTTGAACTCACCTTTCTGTCTGATGAAGGCAGCGCCACCATTTTCCCTGGCGACCTGCGCATCATAGCGGACAACGCATTAGCTAACGGCACTGCTGAAAATAAAGTCAGCGCGACCGTCAGGGATGCGTTTGGTAATCCTGTGGCGGGGCAGCAGGTGAAATTTAAGGCCAGCCACGGCGTACGTGCTTCTGCACAGGGGGTGACCGATGCGAACGGCGTGATAACAGCGACCCTGACGAGCACGGCTGCGGGACGCAGCGAGGTTGTGGCGCTGATTAATCGTCGCGGCGAGCACGTGTCGGTTAATTTTGCCCCCTTTGCATCATCGGTGAAAGTGCTACGCAATGGGCAAGCGCTGACCACCCATCCGCAGGTGGGTGACCGTTTATCCGCTGTCGTCATGTGCGGTGAAATTGTCTGCGAAGAGCAGCCAGAACATTTTCAGTGGCAGGGGGAAACCGCTGCAGGCAGTAACCAGTTCACCGCGATTCCACAGGCGACGGGCCGTATCTATGTTGTGTCTGGCGAATGGCAAAAACGTGCTTTGCGCGTGGAAACACAAGAATCACCCTGAAAACCGTAATTTCCCGGCTGACGCCTTAATCCCTTTTTATTATTGAGTACGCAAATGAAACGCAAAAACTTTACCTTAACCGCCAGTAGCGCGATGTTAATCCTGTCATTTCCCGCCCTGGCCGTCTTGTCCGATCCAACCGATACCGTAAAAGGACGCGTGCCGGTTATCACCCAGAGCACGATTGTTTCTGCTGATACTAACAGCAACGGCGTCTTCGACATTGGCGATGTGATTTCCATCAGCCAGCAGGGCGCGTTCAGCGACCCGGACGGGGATGCAGAATCGCAAAGAACCTTTCAGTGGCAGGCGGATGGGGCAGATATTTCGGGCGCCACCAGTGATACCTACACCGTGACGGCGAGTGATTTAGGCAAAAAGATCACCGTGTTGGTTACGCCGCATACTGATCCAACGATAACCGATCCGGATACCGGTATCGCAGTTGCGTCAAATGAGCTGTCAGCGGCTTCTGCATCGACGCCGATCGCCGTACAGATTGATGGCGCAGTGAATGGCTTCCCGCAGGTTGATACTGAACTTAGCGCCGTCGTACAACTGGCTGACGGCAGCGCCGGTGATGCTGGCACCTATCAGTGGAAGATTGAGACCGCGATTGGTTCTGGCGTATACCAAAATATTCCAGGTGCGAACGGTAAGACTTACAAACCGGTAGCCGGGGATCAGAAACGTAAGATTCAGATCGAGGTGAATTAATGTCACCCATTGTGCGCAGCGCCGCGGGCATATTGGTTGTTTTTGTCGCCACTGAAGCCCTGGCGGTGACAGCACAGACCGGGACGGTAAAAGGACGCCCGCCCGTGGCCGGTCAACTGCAGGTGATTAACACCTCTGCGCCGGGATTAAATCCGGCTCAGGGAGATACGCTGGAGATTGCGTATCAATTTCACGATCCTGATGGTTTGCAGGAAAGTCCATCAGAGACCCTGTTTCGCTGGTTGGCCGACGAGCAGGTAATCTCAGGGGCGAATGAGCGTCTTTTCACGCCCGGCCCCGCGCAGAATAAACGCTACCTGACGGTTAAGGTGTTGCCGGTTGAGATTGAACCTTCCGATCCCGACCGACCGGATGCGCCTTTTGTCAGCCCAAACGCGAACGCGCCGGTGCTACCCGCGCGAGCAGACTTGTCGGCCGCGTTTCATTATGCTTCGCCAGCGCTGCGCTGGGGGGATGCGTATATGCACTGTGCGAACAACGGCATGCGTTTACCCGATGAGGGAGATCTGCAGGATATGTTTGTGACCTACACTCGGGCAAATCGTGTGGGGCAAGATTCTAAAGGCGATTTACGGCATACCTATGGCATTGCTGGACGTAACGCTATCTGGACGACACGCGCGCTCAATGATACGCACCATGCGGTGATTAATGCTTTTACCGATGGGCGTAGTAGCGCGGCGGCAAACGCCAGCAGACAGACAGTGGTGTGCGCGCAAACCGGTATACCTGACATGCTCCCGGCGATCGTCAATTTAGCGATACCGGCGCCCCGCGAAGGGGAAGATGTCACGCTTTCCTATCTTTATCAGGGGAATGAGACGATTCCCGACCGGTCGCGTTTTCAGTGGTTTCGTGCGGATAATGCCGCAGGAACGGCCAGAAAAACGGCAATTCCAGGCGCGGTTGAAAAAAGTTATACCCCCGTTGCAGAGGATGTAAATCGCTATCTGGTGGTGGAAGCTACGCCAGCAAGCTATGACACGGTAATGGGGACAATGGTCAGTACGGTCAGCGAGCAAGTGGCATCAGGCGGCAGCAACGTCCTCCCTGGGAACACGACTATTCACGTCAATGGCGCCACGTTTGATACCGACAGCGGTTTTCCTCGCAGCGGATTGGTTGGTGCCAGCTTCCAGTTGCGCATGAATGGCAATGCTGCCAGCAACCGGGAGTATTCCTGGCATGACGATCGTTCGTGGTTAAGCGTGGATGATAAGGGTGTGGTGACGTTTACCCGTCGGCCTGAAGGCGCAGAGAAAACTGCCACCATTACCATACGGTCGAAAAATGATGGTGGATCTTATGCTTATACCTTCACGGTCACGAAGTGGTTAATCACTGACGGCAATCCAACAGGATTTAATAATGACTGGTGTGGTAAACAAGATGATGGCTATCGTCGGCCGACTGCAGAGGAATCGACCCGCAACGGCGAGCGAGCGGCTTCAACCGGACGCTGGTGGAGCGAGTGGGGGCCGTTGTACAACTTTGGTGGCAACTGGGTCAACGCACCTTACTGGATAGATGAACTGGGCAGTAAAAATACGTTGAATATGAGTAACGGGATAGTGACGAATACCAGGAAAAGCAGTCACGTGGTCTGTATAGCGGATGTGAATTAAGGCGTTTTTCTGAACGGATGGTTGCCTGTAAGACAGTGAGGAAAGCAGGCAGCCACAGCCAATTGTTGAAGGCCGAATAGTAATTACGTAAGAGTGTTTTTTTGAAAAAAAGAAAGTGTAGAGAAAGACGAGAGAGTAAGCACCAAATCAACGGGAATTGATTTGGTGCGTCCGAGTGGACTCGAACCACCGACCCCCACCATGTCAAGGTGGTGCTCTAACCAACTGAGCTACGGACGCAAAATGGTGCGTTCAATTGGACTCGAACCAACGACCCCCACCATGTCAAGGTGGTGCTCTAACCAACTGAGCTATGAACGCAACGTTGTAGGTGACAACGGGGACGAATATTAGCGGCACAGACCGAATGAGGCAAGAGGGAAATGGTGTTTTTCTGCATGTTTTCACTCAATTGCAGAGTAATTAAGCAAGTTGATTATATTTTGTTGATTTTACGGCGTGTTTTTTATTCACCCGGTCCTTTGGGGGCACAAGTCAGGCGTGCGGGGGAGAATCAGAACCACTCCTGTAAGTCCCGAATGTCGCGATCATCCGGGGCTTTTTGCTGTTATGGCGAGTCGTTACAGCCGGTATCTTTATGTCTGGCCCAGTCGACCATGCCCTGAAAGTCAACAATGACCACCGACTCATCCCCGACGACCCAGGCATCGTGCCCTGGAGGGATGCGTGACAGATCGCCGGGGCGGCAATCAAATTCACTGCCATCGTCCATTTTTACCCGCAGCACCCCGGCTACGTGGTATTGAAAATGCGGGGCTTCACAACTCTTTGTTCCCGCTATCGACTGGATCGATGTCGCCCATCGCCAGCCGGGCTCCAGCACCGCACGTCCGACGATGGCTCCGCCGATATTGAGAAGTTCCAGTCGTCCATTCGCAAACTCGCGAACCTCATCGGGTATATCGAATGATTTCACATCTGCTTTGTCCATTGCGCACCTCCTTAGCTTGATTACGCACATGGCTGCTCTTCAATTATATCAGCCTGGTTGTTTTTTGTTCGGTTTCGCCATGGGGAATTCTGCAACAGGACCTACCCGTAGACCGGGTTTAAGCCGTGCCCGGATTAGCGTAAAATCTCCGCTTTCTGCCGCAACGCTACTGGCTAACTCAACCAAGTGAATTTTTGATGAAAAATAATCCGAAGCTCTCCCTGATGTGTTTTCAGATGCTGGAATCTGGCGCGAGTCGCCGTACGGTGAAAAGGGCTCTGACATCCCGCCGTGTCAAGGGACGTCAGGCCGTGGTGCTGCTCTGCAAGCAAGAGATGGCGCTGCTGAGAAGCGGGAAATTGCGCGTGTCAGAAAACGGGTAATCCCAGCCCACACTTCACTTCCCTTACTGTTTTCTGCGTGACGTCGTGCGCCCGCTCGCTCCCTTTTTGCAATAGCGCCATCAACATACCTTTATCCTGGATGTAGGTCGCACGGCGCTCTCGCATGGGGGCAATAAGCTCTTGTAAGCACACCTCCAGCTCGTTTTTACACGTTTTATCCCCCAGCCCGCCTTGTTGATAGTTCGCTTTCATTTCCGCAACTTTTGCTTTGTTCGGGTGAAAGGCGTCCAGATATGTGAACACTATATTGCCGTCTATCCGCCCCGGGTCGGTCACTTTTAAATGGTGAGGGTCGGTGTACATGGCGCTGACCGCGCGATGAATGGCCTCTTCGCTGGCAGAAAGGAGCAACGTATTGCCAAGTGATTTCGACATTTTGGCGTTGCCGTCGATACCCGGGAGGCGGCTGGTTTCGCTGAGCATAGCTTTACAATGCTGTAAAACGGGAGTTGGTAACAGGCTATTCATCTTATGTACGATTTCGTTAGTCTGCTCGAGCATCGGTAATTGATCGTCGCCGACGGGGACAATGCTGGCTTTGAAGGCTGTAATATCTGCCGCCTGGCTGATCGGGTAAACCAGGAAACCAACCGGCAGAGAGCGGGCAAACCCTTTTTGCATAATTTCATTTTTTACCGTTGGGTTACGCTCCACGCGCGCCACGGTAACAATGTTCATATAAAGCGCAGTCAGTTCAGCAAGCGCCGGTAAAGCAGACTGCAAGCAAATTGTCGTGAGTGAAGGATCAATCCCCGCGGCAAGATAATCGGCGAGCACTTCGGGGATGTTATTGCGGATCTTTTGCGGATTGCTGCCGTTATCGGTAAGCCCCTGAAGATCCGCGACCAGCACAAACTGTTGATACTCACGTTGTAGGGCAACACGCTGGCGTAGCGAGCCAACAAAGTGGCCGAGATGTAATGGGCCGGTTGGGCGATCGCCAGTAAGAATAATGGTTTTGTTGTTCATGTCAGACTCCTTAGTCATCAAACCGAAAGGGGTCTTTCAAATGCAAATAACCGCCTTTCGGCGGTTATTTAAAATGGGGAAAACACATTCTGGCCGCCTTTAAGAAGGCTGCCACCACAGGTTGTTATTAACGCTGTTTACATCGTGTTTTGTATTCATTTAATGAACATACCATGGTGTGATGAAGAGGTAAAGCCATGCACGCTGCGAGCTGATTGGCGTGACAACCGTTGTTATCGCGCGTTCTCACGCAACTGTACTTTACCTGTCAGATACGTTGTGGCTTGACCACCAATATGGACACGATCGCCCACTAACTTGCAGCGTAAATCCCCGCCGCGCTCGGACACCTGGCGTGCCAGCATCTGTGTTTTGTTCAGTTTCTCAGCCCAGTATGGAATGAGCATGCTATGTGCCGAACCTGTGACAGGGTCTTCCGCAACGGCCTCGCCTGGGCAGAAGAAACGACTGACAAAATCGTATTCCCTATCGCCTGGCGCCGTAATGCAGACCATTTTTCCCAGCGGAAGCATGGCGTGAATATCCGGGCGTACTGCTGCAATCTGCTGCTGATTCTCCATAACGACCATGTAATCACGTGCCACGCGGACTTCTTTGTATTCCGTGATACCCAGCGTTTCCAATAGTAAAGGCGGCGGTATAACCGATTCGGTATTCCAGGCGGGGAAATCAAGCGTCAGCCATTCGCCACTGCGGGTCACGGTCAGCGGGCCAACAAATCGGGTTTCGAAGTGAATTGTGGTGTCCGGGTAGTCAAGATGTTCAAAGATGACGTGTGCAGCAGCCAGTGTGGCATGCCCGCATAAATTGATTTCACCCTGAGTGGTAAACCAACGTAGCTCAAAGCCGCTATCGGTGGTGACAAAGAAGGCGGTTTCTGACTGGTTATGTTGCTGAGACATTTTTAATAATATCTCATCGGGCAACCATTCTGTAAGAGGACACACTGCTGCGGCATTGCCACCAAAAGTGGTGTCGGTAAAGGCATCTATCATGTAAAAATCAATGTGCTTCATCGTATAGTCCTCTTGTTGTTCTCCGGTCATCTCACGCTCTACCATGCCATGACAACGTGCAATTTCGTATTGGTTTATGCTCTTGCAGGCAATAACATATCGCGATATGCCCGCGTTTAGCTCGCTTGCAGCATACCGAAGCTCACGATTCGCGATCGACCCAACTCTTTGGCGCGATACAGGGCCACGTCAGCGGCGCGCAGCAGGTTGTCGCTTTGGGCGTGCTGTGGGTAGCTGGCAACGCCAATAGACACGTCGATATGGCTGATGTCCGACGTCCCAAAGCGCAGCGTAAGCGCATGCACACCGTTGTAGATGTCCGTCGCCATGCGGTTAGCCTCTTCTTCACCCATGCCGCTGAGCAGGACCAAAAACTCTTCACCACCGTAGCGGAACGCCATCCCACTGTCGCGTATGGCGCGCTGAATAATCGCGGCAACGCCCTTGATAACGCCATCGCCCGCCTCGTGACCGAACCGATCGTTGACATCTTTGAAGTGATCAATATCAATCATCAGGCAACTGATGGGTGTCTGATTATGTATCGCCAGGCCCATCTGGGTGCGCAAAGTGTCTTCCAGATGATGGCGATTGCGCAGACCGGTCAGCGGGTCGTAGAGTGCTTTTTCCAGTAACGCATCGCGCAGACGCTGATTGGCTAATGCCAGACCGAGCGCTTCTGCCATCAGTTCCAGATACGCGCGGGAAGGCGCGGTATCATCGCTGAGATTCTGAAATGAGAGCAGGCCGATAGCCTCCCCCTGAGCAATCAACGGCACACACAGCGTGTGATCCTGACATGACTCTGGCAGATGGTAGCAGGCGATGTCCGGCTCGCCGTGGACCGGGGGATGACTCTGCCCGCGACGCACGGCCCAGCATTCGTCCGGGTGGAAGGCATCTGCTTTTCCCTGCGGAGAAAGCCACTCAGCGACGCAGCGCATCTGCCACGGTTCCCGGTCAAGAATGTAGAGGCGTCCGGCGACGCCGGGAGCAATATTCGGCGCGAACAGTTGTGCAACATTGATAACGTCAGCGAAGTTCTCACAACCCTGTAAGCGCTGAGTCATCCGTGCCAGCAGTTCGCGTATCGCCCAGTCGGCGTCACGCTCTTTCTCCAGCCGCTGCCGTACCAGGCCGTTCTCGCGAAAAATGCGGATGGCCTGTGCCATATCGCCGATTTCATCAATCTGGTTAAAGTTAGGTGTTTCAACCGCGTAATCCTGCGAGGCCAGTCGATGAACGACGTCGCTCAGTCGCACGACGGGGCGTAGCACCCGACGTTTTAAAATAAAGCCGAGGACAAACAAAAACAGCAGTGCCGTCAGTCCGACCATCACTTCGGACAGCGTGCGCAGTGTACGGGACGTCTGCGTGGCGCCCTCAATGGCGTGGCGGGCGCGGCTGTCGAGCATCTGGCGGAAATGGTCTATTTTATCCTGCGTCCGTTCGAGCTCCTGCTCATAGGATTTACCGAAGAGCAGGGCTATAGCCTGCGCCTGCTCTCCGCGCGCGACGCTTTCGATCGCCGTCTGTTGTTCGTTCTGTAGCGTATCAACAATTTGCAATCCCTCGTGCAGGAGCGCCAATTCTTCCCCTGATGCACCGGTATCCTTCAGTTTCGTCAATCGGTGCTCAACGGCTTTTAGCGAGGTCTCTTTCTGTTGGTAGGCTTGCAACGCATCAGGATCTTTACTGACCACATACAGGCGCGCCAGATCGGACAGTGACCAGGCGTCAATTTCAACTTCTTCGGTCAATTGATCGAATATATACCGCTGTTCTACCGCCTGTCGTTCGGTGTTATCGGCGCTTGACGCCATTAGCATGACCACGCCGGAGGCGAGGGTCAGGCATACCGTCGCACTGTAGGCCCAGTTGGTGATTGTGGCTATTCGCACCTGTTTATTCCTTTTGCGACGAGTAATGAATGTGCATGATTGAAATTATAGAAAACGTATGATTTTGCGTGATAATAAAAAGGCGACCCCGTGGTCGCCCTTTGTTATCGTCATACCATTATAAATCTGGAGGATTTTTTCCTTCTTCCATAAAGTCTTTATCGATCTCCTCCACGTTGCCCTCGTGATCGCGCCCGGATAACAGATTCCAGCAGGCAAGGAACAGTGCCGCGATCAACGGGCCAATGACAAACCCGTTGATACCGTAAATCTCCATCCCGCCGAGGGTAGAAATCAAAATTAGATAATCGGGCATCTTGGTGTCTTTGCCCACCAGCAATGGGCGCAAAATATTGTCTACCAGCCCGACGATAATGACGAAGAATCCGACGATAAACAGTCCTTGCCACAACTGCTGCGTGGCAAAGAGGAAAATTGCTGCGGGCACCCAGACAATGGCTGAACCCACAGCAGGCACCAGTGAGAGAAACGCCATCAATGCGCCCCACAGAACGCTGCCGTCGATGTCCACAATGGCAAAAGCAATGCCACCGAGTGTGCCCTGAACCACCGCGACCACCGCTGTGCCTTTTACCGTGGCACGGGTGACACCGACAAATTTGGCAAACAGGTGCTGTTTAGCGAAATCGGTCAGCGGTAAAGAATCCAGAATCTGACGCACCAGGTACGGCCCGTCCTTGAGCAGGAAAAACAGCAGATACAGCATGATGCCAAAGCTGATGGCAAAGCCGAATGTCCCTTTGCCAATCAGGAATGCACTGCCGGCGAGGTACTGCCCGCCCTGTAATGCAACATCGGAGAGCTTTTGCTGAATTTGTGCCACGTTATCCAGATGGTGGTCCGCAAGGAATCCTCTGGCCCAGTCAGGGAGATACGACAGGATCGCGGTGACGACTTCCGGGAACTGCGTGTTGTTCTGTTGCAGCTTGCTGTACACCACGTTCAGTTCGATAGCCAGTGATGACAGGATCACCATCAGGGGAATAAAGACAATCAGGCAGATAATGCCAATGGTGATAAGCGACGCCAGCCCGTTGCGATCGCCCAGCGCGCTGCGCAGTTTGTTTTTCACCGGATTAAAAATAGTGGTTAATATCGCGGCCCACAGAATGGCGGAAAAGTAAGGGGACAGCACATCAAAGAACGCCCACGTCACGAGGGCGAGAATGAAAATGAAAAAACCTTTGGTCAGTCCGTTAAAACGCATTAGTGGATCCTGTAAATAAGAAGCAGTCCCGACTATAGAACTGTTCAGCGGATTTACCAACCTGCAACTGTCGGCGTGCCAGGGCACGCTGAGCGAAATGGACGCGAGTCTACCGGGGTTTATTCATGTCCGGTGTTTACTCGTTTACCAATATCTTTGAGCTGAGAATACTTTTCCAGCAACTGCGGAGCATCATCCAGGCTCATGGCAAACATCCACATATAGGTCATCACAGAGTAAATGTGACCCGCATCAGCCCCGCCGCCGAGCGTCATGATGAGGATCGTCATGCCAAATAACAGAGCGACTACAATGCCAATGGACAAGTAACCCAGCGCCTCACGGTCGGACAAACAAATACGCAGCCTGGACAACAGGCGGTAATGTTTGCTGAGCGGGGAGGCGGCGGCGCTATTGACCATGGCTATCTCTTTTTCGAGTCGATTATTTAATCGCAGGAAAAGCGCTTCGTTTTTGCGCGTATAGCTGCTCAGGAACAGTGAAAAAAAACCAAGAATGACAAGGCAGGCCACACCCGTCCACAACTCTATAACCAGCAGCATGATGGCAGCCCCCAGAATAGAGGCGATCGAGGTGATCAGCGCAGGCAGATGCTTTTCAAAAAAATCGACGAACTCGCGGGAAAGCGCGACCCGTGCTGCAATGGTCGAGGTATTTTGATTGTCCCGACGTTGAGCGAGAATGACGGGAACCGCCAACTCAGCATAGATCCGAGTAAATGTACGGGTATCAACACTCCGACGAGCCGCCCCAATGGCCCACATTATAAAGACCACAACGGCATAAAAAACCGCGTGTAAGGCGTTACCCGCAATAATTGCATTGATGGCAAAGCCGGCCATTAGCGGATACAGCAGATACGTCAGGTTCTCGGCAACTACGAGAAGAAATGTGACCAGGAGTTTTTTACGGTGGCGGCGGGCCAGAGACTTAAGCGTGCCAACTGCACTGTATAAGGATGTGGATTTATCGTGACTCTTCAGGCTTATCATTATCTGTGATTCTGTTAAAATTAATAATTGAGCGGTTGCTCAATTATTGCAGGTCGAGTGTATTTGAGCGGTTGCTCAAAGTCAATGCGGGGTGAATTGATGAAAAAAAAGACAGAAGAGTTGAGAGTACGAATTCTGGATGGCGCGGTGGCGCTGTTTATCGAAAAAGGGATAGAGAAGGTGACAACCCGGGAGTTGACGGAACATCTCGGCCTTTCTCGCAGCCATATCTATCACTACTTTAAGGACTGGCAGTCACTGTGCCTTGCCGCGCTGGAAAGATTTATGCAACAAGAGCTGGACGATTTAACCGAATCGTTAGCCGGGCGCGAACCTCACGAAAAGTTAAGCGTATTGATCAAATACTACCTTCCTGAAGGTCCGGATGCCGTCTGGCAGCTTTATGACTCTTTATGGCGCCTGGCGAGCCATGACGCCGCTTACGCAGAGCTTGCAGAGCGCAATATGAATTGCTGGATGGAAATGATAGCCGACATTATTCGTGAAGGTGTGGGGTTGAAAGCGTTCCGGGCGCTGGATGCCGAACGTGTTACACGCCAGTTCGTTGCCATGCTTAACGGGTACTCAGAGAACCTGATTATTCATCCTTCACCTGAAAAATGTCAGTTGGCCAGCGACGATCTCCACGACTTTATCAGGCAGATGTTGTAAAGCTGTATAGTTCGCGCGTAGCCAATGTTCAGAAAGGCGAAAAAGGATAGAGCTGATACACCGCTACCATCACGGAGATGCTCAATAATACGCTGATGATAAAGTAGGTTTTGAATGGTTGTTTGTGTGTTTTGTGGCGGAAGAGTTGCTGACCAGCTATCGCGCCGGGCCATCCACCGACAACGCCAAATATCAGTAATGTGGACTCTGGCACTCTGCGCCAGGCTTTTCGCGCCGCCATTTTGTCCATGCCGTAAATCACCAGCGTCAGTACGTTGGCGAGCAGTAACCATATAATAAAGGGATGTGATGTAAACAGGCTGCCGATCGCGGCGAGGATCAGCAGCAAATAACAACCGCGATTGAGATTCATAGTATTCGCCACAGCCATTTCCAGAGAGTATCGACCCTGCATTGTACGCAATACCCACGGTGAGCTGAACCCCTGTCGGAAGTCGTGGTATAAGGATGCGCGACTCCCACAAAGGCGTTTGCTACAAAAACGATTACGGCATCTGTATGCTTGCTTAATTCATGAAAAAGTTTAGGCTGACGTCTGATATATGATTGCTTATCAAAGGTTAAAAAGTGAAAAAAACAACCCCAGAATATACGCCCGTTAACTTATCTCGTTGGGCAAGAAAGGAGCATTTTGAGGTGTTTCAGACCTTTGCTCAAAGCACAATTAACCAAACAGTTCTCTTAGACATTACCGCGCTGTTAAAACATATAAAAGAGGTTGGCTGGAAATTTTATCCTACTATTATTTTCCTGCTCTCTAAAGTCGTAAACAGGCATACAGAGTTTCGTATGGCGATAAAGGACAATAAGCTTGTCATATGGAATGAAGTTCATCCAAGTTATACGATTTTCCATAATGAAACGGAGACCTTTTCATCATTATGGAGTCACTATGATGGCAATATTCATCACTTTCAACATGTTTATGCAGAAGACATGGCACGCTATGGTAATAACCTTTCTTACTGGCCTAAGGGAGAGTCGCTGGAAAATATATTTTTCGTGTCGGCCATTCCTTGGGTAAGTTTTACCAGTTTCAATATCAACGTTGCCAACATGCAGAACTTTTTTTCCCCCATGTTCACTATTGGGAAATACTACAACCAGGATGGAAAAGTAATGTTACCTCTCGCTGTTCAGGTACATCATTCCGTGTGCGATGGTTTTCATGTGGCAAGATTGATCAATGAATTACAAGAGATTAGCGATAACATATTGCACCATTCAGAAGAACGCAATGCTTGATGTGCCAGACGATCTCTTATTACCAGCAAGGATAGCAGTCATGTCTGCTCAGAGTACATTGGCCCTACCCGCTACAGGGCAGCTTGAACGTAAAGCCGCCCTCTATTTTGCCTGTGATAAAGCAACAATGTTACTCAGCCATGCCGTGGTTAATGCGCGTTAACGGTTCATTGACATTAAAGATTTTGAATTGCACGTTTTGCACACCTAGCGGTTTCAGACGGGCTGTATGCTTTTTAACATATGCCAGCGCAGTTTCTTCGTCCTGGAACAGGTAGATGCCGCCGGCTTCCTGGGTTGCTTCGTTTTCTGTCCAGATTTTCCAGATAAAACCAGGCTCCTGGTTAATGGACTCTGCCAGGTCGACAAGCTGGCGTGACATCTCTTCACCAAACGGGCCCTGAAAATCAAAGTGCAACTGCAATAGTGTGTTTGACATAATTCCTCCATGGATAACGCTGATGTGGGTAAGTCAGTATCTTATTTTTAATTTATTGCACAATAAACGGCAAAAGATCGCTGATTCGCCAGTCTGCTGAAAATTCGTTATGATCCGCTCCCGTACTTTATCATGGCTGCCTGATGTCTACTCTCTTTGATACCTTTATTGCTCCACCGTGCCATGACGAGATAGAGGTCCTCTATCAAGACGACCATCTGCTTCTTATCAATAAACCCACCGGTTTGCTAAGCCTGTCAGGAAAAAATCCGCAAAATATCGACTCGGTACATCACCGGCTGGTTCAGATTTATCCCGGCTGCACGCTGGTGCATCGACTTGATTTTGGCACTTCCGGGCTGATGGTGATTGCCCGCAATAAGGCTGCCAATGCTGCGCTGTGCCAGCAATTCAGCCTGCGCGCCGTCACCAAGGTGTATAGCGCCTTGCTCTGTGGGCATCTGAGCGAGGATGAAGGGGTGATAGACGCTGCTATTGCCAAGGATCCGGCGCTGTTTCCGCTGATGTCGATATGCGCCATCAGCGGTAAACCCGCGCGCTCCCGCTATCGGGTTGTCGAACGCTTTAATCATCCGCTGGAAGACGGGACTGTACTGCCATTAACGCGGGTACAGCTTTTCCCCGAAACCGGTCGCACCCATCAGTTGCGTATTCACTGTCAACATCTGGGGTACGCCATTTGGGGCTGCGATCTGTATGGGGGGCGTCTGTTGCCGGGTACAGAACGGACGCCGCGACTGATGCTGCATGCCAGCGAACTGCATTTTAAGCATCCTGTCAGCGGAGAAGCGATCAACGCCCACAATGCCAGTCCGTTCTGAATAGGGTGGAGAGAATAGCCGCCGGGGGGCGGCTATTGCGGGGTGTTATCGCGCCGCGCGTTGTAAAATAATGGCGGACGGCTGGCGTTGGAGATAACGCATGCGCAGCATCATCATTACTGCAGCAGAGGTCAGACCGATAATAAAGCCGATCCAGAAACCTGCTGGACCCATGCGTTCAACTACCAGGTCGGTCAGTGCGAGGATATATCCGCTCGGTAAACCCAACACCCAGTAAGCGATAAAGGTGATAAAGAAAATGGAGCGCGTATCTTTATAACCACGCAGGATCCCACTGCCAATGACCTGAATCGAGTCAGATATTTGATACACGGCGGCCAGCAACATGAGCTGGGCAGCCAGCGTCACCACTTCAGGATTATTGTTGTAGAGCAGGGCGATGTGCTCACGCAGGGTCACGGTGAACACTGCGGTTAACACTGCCATGCAAACACCGACGCCCAACCCGGTTCTGGCTGCAGTTTGGGCATCAAGCGTTGACCCCTGGCCCAGACGATAACCCACGCGAATCGTTACGGCGGCTGCCAGCGACATCGGCAGAACGAACATGAGCGAGCTAAAGTTGAGCGCGATTTGGTGTCCGGCCACGTCCACAATCCCCAGCGGGGAAACCAGCAATGCCACTACGGCGAACAACGTGACTTCAAAGAATAACGCCAGCGCAATCGGTAAGCCCAACTGGATCAGGCGCTTCATCACCGCGGTATCGGGTTTCTGGAAACCGCGGACGTTGCGAATATCACGCATTGAGCGCGCACGTTTAACGTAGGACAACATGGCGAGAAACATCACCCAGTACACCGCCGCAGTGGCAACGCCGCAGCCTACGCCGCCGAGTTCTGGCATGCCAAAATGCCCATAGATGAAAATGTAGTTAACCGGGATGTTGACCAACAGGCCGAGAAACCCCATCACCATCGCCGGTTTGGTTTTGGCCAGACCTTCACACTGGTTACGAGCTACCTGGAAGAATAAATAGCCAGGCGCGCCCCACAACAGCGCGCGCAGGTAGCCGACGGCTTTATCGGCCAGCGCCGGATCGATATTATCCATGGAGCGGATAATGTATCCCGCATTCCAGAGCACCACCATAATGAGCACAGATACGCTGCCCGCCAGCCAGAAACCCTGGCGTATTTGATGAGCAATGCGGTCGCGGCGACCCGATCCGTTAAGTTGCGCAATGACTGGCGTCAATGCCAGCAGGAGTCCGTGACCAAATAAGATGGCCGGGAGCCAAATGGAGGTCCCGATAGCGACGGCAGCCATGTCCGTCGCGCTGTATCCACCCGCCATGACGGTATCGACGAACCCCATTGCGGTTTGGGCGATTTGCGCAAGAATCACCGGAATTGCCAGAGCTAATAACTGACGCGCTTCGATTACATACTTTTGCACGTTTACACCATTATATTGTTGTTATTTGAGAGACTAAAAAAGCCGCCTGAGAGGGCAGCAAGAAGAAAATACAGGGGAAATTGCAGTCTATTGTAGCGAGGAATACGTAATTCTCCAGTGAAAAAACAGGTGGGGGCGGTGCATTGCTGGCAACCGCAATTTTCACCTGCTATTGTGCACAACAGATATGTCTTAATTACGTTCAGGAGTTAGAGGTATGTTTACGGGTATTGTGCAGGGCACCGCGAAACTGGTGTCTATTGATGAGAAACCAAATTTTCGTACGCATGTAGTGGAGTTACCTGAATACATGCTGGATGGCCTGGAGACGGGTGCATCAGTTGCACACAATGGTTGTTGTCTGACGGTGACCGACATTAACGGCAATCACATCAGCTTTGACCTGATGAAAGAAACGCTGCGTATTACCAATCTGGGCGAGCTTAAAGTGGGCGATCGGGTCAACGTAGAGCGCGCGGCAAAATTCAGCGATGAGATCGGCGGGCATTTAATGTCAGGTCATATTATGACTACCGCTGAGATATCAAAAATTCTGACCTCAGAAAATAATCGTCAGATCTGGTTTAAGGTGCAGGATGCGTCGTTGATGAAATATATCCTGTACAAAGGATTTATCGGCATTGATGGTATCAGCCTGACGGTTGGAGAAGTAACACCGACGCGTTTTTGCGTGCATTTGATCCCGGAAACGCTGGAGCGTACGACGCTTGGTAAGAAAAAACTGGGGGCTCGGGTCAACATCGAAATCGACCCACAAACGCAGGCGGTCGTGGATACCGTTGAGCGCGTGCTGGCGGCAAAAGAAAGTGCAGTAAATCACGTCACCGGCGAAGTCTAAGCCGGCGCGTTTCCAGGCCCCCGTTGAAGGCGGGGGCGGGAATGACTAGCGTGGAACGCGCAGGCCGTGTTCTACGCCACGTGAGAACACCACCTGCCAGAGCTGAATATCACGGGCGCGAAATGCGCCGGCACAGGCGTTGAGGTAGTAGCTGAACATACGTTTAAAGCGCTCGGTGTAGTGCTCGGTGATTTCAGGCCAGGTTGCCATAAAGCGCGTATGCCAGGCCATCAGCGTAGTATCGTAATCGGCGCCAAAGTTGTGCCAGTCTTCCATCACAAAATGCGGCTCGCTGGCTTTCGCAATCTGGCGCACGGACGGCAAGCAACCATTCGGGAAAATATACTTATTGATCCACGGATCGACGTTATTGTCGGTTTTTCTGGATCCAATGCTGTGGAGCAAAAACAGACCCTCTGGTTTTAAATTGCGATCGACAACATCAAAATAGGTGTTGTAGTTTTTTGGACCCACATGCTCAAACATGCCAACGGAGACAATGCGGTCGAAACGATCGTGCAGGTCGCGGTAATCCTCAAGCAAAATAGTGACATCCAGCCCTTCACACCGTGTTTGCGCCAGTTTCTGCTGTTCGGCAGAAATGGTCACCCCCACGACGCTGACGCCGTAATGGGCGGCCATAAACTGGGACAAGCCTCCCCAGCCGCAGCCAATGTCCAGCACGCGCATCCCCGGTTTGAGCTGTAATTTTTCGGCGATCATATTGAGCTTCGCCTGTTGGGCTGACTCCAGGGTCGTGGCGTCCTTCCAGTAGGCACAGGAATATTGCATGTAGGGATCAAGCATGCGGGTGAAGAGATCGTTGCCTAAATCGTAGTGTTCTTTTCCGACAACCCACGCGCGTTTTTTATTCTGTAAATTGAACAGGCGCGCGGCGGCGATTCGCAGCGTGTCTTTAAAGTGGCGGGGGAGTTGGCCTTCAAGGCCGGCACGTAAAACCTGAGTAAAAAACATGTCCAGCCGATCGCATTCCCACCAGCCATCCATATAACTTTCACCTAAACCCAGTGAACCTTCCTGTAAAACGCGCTTGTAAAAATCGGGGTTGTTAACGCGAATATCTGCCGGTGCAGTGCCATTAATGGTAATGCCCGCACGGCTTAATAATTCACTGGTGATTCGATACCAGTCATCATCTGGTACGCTGACGTCTTCTATACAGGATGAACTCATAGCTTCTCCATCACAGGTCGGTGATCAGAACCTTAAAACAGCGTAGACGCTTTTTTGGGCTTTGTGAGAAATCTCACGGAATGAATCCGCGAATCTGTTTTCCGACGTAGAACAGAGGAAGGGAGAATCCCTTACCGAAAAGGCCATCCGTGGTTAAGCGGGAACATGCGTGTTCCCGTTAACACATAAAAATTATCGTTTTTGTAACAACTGGAAATCAGTATAGGCCTGAATTTTTGTGGGTTCAATCAAAAAATATTAGCCCGCTAATTAATTATTCAAGCGCTATGAATGTGATTCGCCGGGCGCAGCAGTAGAAACCTCATCAGCGTGAGAGCGACATTCTTTCTGCGACTGCATTTTGTACCCCAGCGCGGCCAGCAACACCGTGGACAGCATGACGCCGGTGGTGGTGAATAGCGGCGTGCTGATCAACCATGACACAACCAGACTTGCCAGGAAGCATAAGCCCAGTTGCAGCGTATTCTGCAGCGCTGCGGCACGTCCTGTTGCCTGTGGGAAGGGACGCAAAGCTTGAGCAACGACAATCGGATAGATAGCACCGTTCGCTATTGCCATCACGCAGAATGGGATCAGGATTTCGGCCAGCGCAACGTGGTGAATAAAGCCGACCGCCCAGGTAGCGATAACGCTCACCGCATACAGAATGAGCAGCCACGGCAGTAATTGACGACCTTCCCATTTTTGCAGGGCGGCACGACAGCCGTATCCGCCGATCAAAAAGGCGATGGTTTGCGGCACATAGCTCAGGCCAATGACGGCCGGGCTATAGCCCATCTCGCTCAGGATAAACGGCGAGCCGGTCAGCCACGCGAAAAAGCTCGCGGAACAGGCCGCATAAATCAGCACGTTGCCGCGGTAGGTTCTGGAGCGCAGCAGGGTGGCAAAGGTGAGCTTATCCTGGCTATCGTCACGCGCTTTAGCCGTGGGCTTCAGGCGCAGGGCCGGCAGCATCAGGATCAGGGTGATGGCAAACAGGGTGGCAAAAATAGCCTGCCAGGAAAAATGCATCAGGATCCAACTGCCTAATAATGGCGCGAGTGCAGGAGATAACCCGACCAGCGGCATAATGGTGGCAAAGATACGGTTCACTTTTTGCGAGGGATAATAATCAGCAACCAACGCCTGCCAGATAACCGACGCCGCACAGACGCCCACAGCCTGGATAAAGCGCAGCACCAGCAAGCCGGTGGCGTTTTCGACCCAAAGCATGCCAAGACTGCTCAGCGCGAAGATGGAGAGGCCCAGTAGCAAAATAGGCTTGCGGCCATAATGGTCGGAGAGTGGCCCCCACAGAAGTTGCGCGATGGCAAAACCCGCCAAGAACAGGCTAAGGCTGGCGCTGACGGCTGATGCTGGGGTTTGCAAATCGGACTGAATAGCCGCAAATGCTGGCAAATACATATCCGTTGCCAGAAAACCGAGCACGCTAAGACCTGCCAGCCAGACTAAAAACCCTTTTCCAGGTTGCATCATTATTTCTCTTTATAAGCAATAGAACAGTGCCGCTGAGTGTAGTGAGTGAAATTCTTGCTGTGAAACGCTAATATTTGCTTATTGATTTCAAATTTTTTGCAGGCAGAGTATGTGGTCAGAATATTCCCTTGAAGTGGTGGATGCAGTCGCACGCAACGGCAGCTTTAGTTCTGCCGCCCAGGAGTTGCACCGCGTGCCTTCGGCGGTGAGCTATACCGTGCGTCAACTGGAGGAGTGGCTGGCTGTGCCTCTTTTCGAACGTCGCCATCGGGATGTGGAATTAACCCCCGCCGGGGCGTGGTTTTTAAAAGAAGGGCGCTCTGTTATCAAAAAAATGCAGATCACTCGCCAACAATGTCAGCAAATTGCCAACGGCTGGCGTGGGCAACTGGCGATTGCCGTCGATAATATTGTCAGGCCGGAACGGACCCGGCAGATGATTGTGGATTTCTACCGTCATTTTGATGATGTGGAGTTAATCGTTTTTCAGGAGGTGTTTAACGGTGTCTGGGATGCGTTATCGGACGGGCGCGTGGAGCTGGCGATTGGCGCGACGCAGGCTATTCCGGTAGGGGGGCGCTATACGTTTCGCGATATGGGAATGTTGAGCTGGAACTGCGTGGTGGCAAGTCATCATCCGCTGGCGTCGATGCCGGGACCGCTCAGTGACGATACGTTGCGCAACTGGCCGTCGCTGGTACGAGAAGACACCTCCCGTACGTTGCCAAAACGTATTACCTGGCTACTGGATAACCAAAAACGGGTGGTAGTGCCTGACTGGGAGTCATCTGCCACCTGTTTATCGGCTGGACTCTGTGTTGGGATGGTGCCAACGCATTTTTCCAAACCGTGGATCGACAGCGGGAAATGGGTTGCACTACAGCTTGAAAATCCCTTTCCTGATGCCGCATGTTGCCTGACCTGGCAGCAAAACGATACCTCGCCCGCACTGAGATGGCTGCTGGACTATTTAGGGGACAGTGAAACGTTGAATAAAGAGTGGCTGCGGGAGCCAGAGTAAGGCTCCCGCACAACAGATTATCGACGATAATCGCGGAACGGACCATCGGCCACGGAGCGACGTTCTACCAGGCGCGGGTGCACCTCAATAGACTGTGACTCTTCGCGTTTATTCACGATACGGTCTAACAGCATGTTAAAGGCCGTTTCACCGAGCGAATCTTTTGGCTGATGAATGGTGGTTAATGCCGGGGTGAAGAAGCGGGCGTTACGCACGTTGTCGTAACCAATCAGCGACACATCTTGCGGGACGCGCAGGCCCATCTCGTCAGCGGCGCAAAGCGCGCCCATCGCCATGATATCACCACCGCAGAAGACGGCGGTCGGGCGGTGCGACTGGGAGAGGATCTGCTGCATGGCGCGATACCCGGATTCAGGCTCAAAATCGCCCTGGACAATCCAGTTGTCAGGCACTTTAATCAGCGCTTCTTCCATCGCCTTCATAAAGCCCGCCAGGCGTCCGGCGCCGGTGTTACGCTCCATAGGCCCTGGGATCACACCAATCTCGCGATGACCGCGTTCAACCAGATAACGGCCTGCCATATAACCGCCTTCAAAGGCGTTATCGATGACCGTATCGGTAAAATCAGCTTTGGCTTCGCCCCAATCCATCACCACCATCGGAATATGGCGATATTCTTCGAGCATGGAAAGCAGAGGTTCCGGGTATTCAGAACACATCACCAGCAGACCATCTACGCGCTTCTGCGCCATCATGGAGAGGTAGGCCTGCTGCTTCTCGAGGCTGTTCCACGCGTTGCCCAGAATCAGCGTATAGCCTTTCTGGAAGCAGTTCTTCTCAACGGCTTCGATGATTTCCGCAAAGTAGGCGGCTTCGCTGCTGGTCGCCAACAAGCCAATCGATTTAGTGTGATTCACCTTCAGACTGCGTGCCACCGCGCTTGGGGAATAATGTAGTTCTTTAATTGCTGCCCAGACGGCATTGCGCGTTTCTTCCGCGACAAAGCGTGTTTTGTTAATTACGTGTGATACGGTTGTAGTGGAAACGTTTGCTCGCTTCGCTACATCTTTAATTGTTGCCATTACATCTCACTCCAGACCATATCCTAAGTTCCTGAGAATACTCCAGGTAACCGTTTGCCTTCACACACCCTTCGCGCAACATCAGGGTTGCGGTACGCCAGGAAAACGACACGGAACGTCAGGAAGGGGTCAATGGCCGGTACGCTAATCAAGTAAGCGTGGAATTTTGTCTGATCTTTACGAAAAGGGGAAGAGTTAAAAGCATTTATCAATATAAATCGTGAGAGATTTTTACCTTCAAGTGTGCAAAAATGCGCAATATCACTTTTTGTGTGGGAATAAAAAGGAGAAAACTTGATGAGCACCGATCTGAAATTTTCGTTAGTCACCACCATTATTGTTCTGGGTTTGATTGTTGCCAGTGGTTTAACCGCCGCGCTGCATTGATGTATCGCCGAGGGAGAGCTATCTCCCTCATCCCGCCAACCTGTCCTCCCACTGCTATTGTTTGCAAATAAGCAAAAGTCTTTTGCATTTTTGTTAACTTTATTATTTTTGCGATCAATGTCATGCTTTTGACTCTTATTCTGTGTCGTGCCACGGCTCGACGTTACGGAGTCGCTGTATGAAAATAAATTATCCACTACTGGCGCTGGCGATAGGGGCGTTTGGTATCGGCACGACAGAGTTTTCTCCGATGGGGTTATTACCCGTCATCGCTAAAGGCGTCGATGTCTCGATTCCGGCGGCAGGGATGCTAATTAGCGCCTATGCAGTAGGGGTGATGGTCGGTGCACCGTTAATGACCTTATTGCTTTCTCATCGCGGGCGTCGCAATGCGCTGATTTTTCTGATGGCGATTTTTACGCTCGGCAACGTGCTGTCGGCGTTATCTCCCGATTACACTACTCTGATGCTGTCGCGTATTCTGACCAGTCTTAACCATGGGGCCTTTTTTGGTCTCGGCTCGGTTGTAGCGGCAAGCGTGGTGCCAAAGCACAAACAGGTCAGCGCTGTCGCCACCATGTTTATGGGACTCACCATCGCCAATATTGGCGGCGTTCCTGCAGCGACCTGGCTGGGTGAAACCATCGGCTGGCGCATGTCCTTTATGGCAACGGCGGGTCTGGGGGTTATCTCGATGGTCAGCCTGTTCTTCTCGTTGCCGAGTGGCGGAGCAGGGGAGCGCCCGAACGTGCGCAAAGAGCTGGCGGTGCTCATGCGCCCGCAGGTGGTGTCAGCGTTGCTGACTACTGTGCTGGGAGCCGGTGCGATGTTCACGCTCTATACCTATATTTCACCGGTGCTGCATAGCATCACCCATGCCACGCCTGCCTTTGTAACCGGAATGCTGGTGCTGATTGGCGTTGGGTTCTCAATCGGTAACTATCTGGGCGGCAAGCTTGCGGACCGCTCAGTCAACGGCACGCTGAAAGGCTTCTTACTGCTATTGATGGTGATTATGCTGGCAATCCCGCTACTGGCGCGTAGTGAACTGGGTGCAGCTATTAGCATGGTAGTCTGGGGTGCGGCAACCTTTGCGGTAGTTCCGCCGTTACAGATGCGTGTGATGCGCGTTGCCAGCGACGCGCCGGGCTTATCATCCTCGGTCAACATTGGTG
>OJJJ01000275.1_pt1 | contig 29854 bp, 32 predicted proteins | sample 1596311 | NCBI WGS metagenome assembly OJJJ01 (sample SAMEA4350140, study PRJEB24818) | metagenome | biome: human; feature: gut; material: faeces | place: Denmark | collected 2013-09 | reverse complement strand
TCCAAATCCAATTGAAGCAAAATTTAAATTAACTCCAGCAAAAAAATTTATATTTTCAATAAAACTTAAATGATTTGTCATTAAGAATTCAACATATATTGAAATGTAATTTAATGAATATATATAGAAATATTCATCTTTATGTATATAATAGTACAATACAGAACAAAAAATAGATATAGCTCCTACCACATATATTATTCCATCTATATCTCTTAAAATAATACTATTTGATAAATTTAAATTATTTGTAGCATCAACACTAATTTCATATAATAATCCCAAAATAATAGTATGTAATAAAAAAATTATTATAAAATGTTTATTAATAGATTTCTTCTCTTTAATTGATTCTTTTGTTTCTTTCATATATCGACTATCTTCCCTACTAAACCCATTTTTTATTGATATTATAACTTATTTTTTGATTTTTATATTATTTTCTTCGTATTTTCATTATATCACTAATTTTCATTATAAGAAAATAAATAAATTTTTATTATAATACATATTTTATCTTTGAAAAGGATGATAGCGTAAAATATCTTACAGAATGGATTATGCTTTACATTGAAAAGAATTATAGTGTTTCAGCAAATTCCCAAGATAAAGTACTAGCTGGTCTGTCTAGTGGAGCTACAGTTACAGTTCAAGCAATGTTCTATAGTAATGAAACATTTGGCTATTATGGTGTATTTTCACCGAGTCGTACATTAGATTTTGTTGAAGAAACATTAACACTGGAAATGGTTGCAGCGTTTCTCAAAGTATCACAATACTATGTGAGTGTAGGAATTTTTGATACTTTTGTTAGGCGGAATGTCAATGTTCAAATTAATGAAGAATTGATAAAAGCCGGAGCTAATGTAGTTTTTGAATGGAAAAATGGAGCTCATGACTGGGGTGTATGGCGTAGTCAGTTCAGTGAATTTGTAAAAGATTATTTGTGGGATCGTGAAACAGTAGTTTCAACTCCATCTAATCCTGATGCCGATGTTGCTCCCCAATCAAATTCAACAGCTGCTGTAAAAACTGGCGATAGTGTCGATATGACAGGATTGTTGATCATAAGCGGTTTATCATTATTAGGAATTTCAATACAATACTATTATAGACATCGTAAAACACATTAATAAAAACTTTTAAATAATTAGATATAATCTCGCCAAAGTAGATAGATGTGATAATATAATCTTACCAAGACTATAGAAGTGAGATTTTTATTATGGAAAAAATTGAAAGGTATAGCAATATATTTTTTAAGTTTTAGAAAGAACAAAAATTAAAGAAAGGGAATCATTAATAATATAAGACTATTGCTACCCCACAAAATGCTAGTTTATATCTAGTAAGTTAATTATTTTTGACCATTTGACAATAGATACATATAAATTTATAACATGACTTTTTATTTCCCTATTGACAGGTAGGAAATAGTTTAGTATACTCTATTCATACTATAACAGTAGGATAAGGGGAAGAAAAATGAATTTTGAACTACTACAACAGCTCAGAAATAATTTTCGGAATGGACGAATGTATTGTTTTTTATAAATCATAGATAACAAACATTAAGAAAAGAGGAAAATAAAATGAGTAAAGACAATTTAAGATTTGAAACTAAACAGTTACATGTAGGACAAGAAATAACTGATCCTACCGGAGCAAGAGCAGTGCCTATTTACCAGACAGCAGCTTATGTATTTGATAATTGTGATCATGCGGCAGCACGTTTTGGATTAAGTGATGCTGGTAATATTTATGGACGCTTAACTAATCCAACTGAAGATGTTTTTGAACAAAGAATGGCAGCTTTAGAAGGTGGGGTAGCAGCATTAGCAGTAGCTTCAGGAGCGGCTGCAGTGACTTATGCGATTGAAAGTATTACACGAAGTGGTGATCATATTGTGGCAGCTAAACAAATTTATGGGGGGACATATAATTTATTAGCTCACACATTGACAAATTATGGTGTTAATACAACATTTGTTGATAGTGATGATCCCGAGAATTTTAAATTAGCGTTACAAGAAAATACCAAAGCGATTTTTATAGAGTCATTAGGAAATCCTAATTCAAGTTTAGTTGATGTTGAGGCAGTTAGTAAAATTGCTCATGAGCATAGTATTCCATTAATTATTGATAATACATTTGGAACACCATATTTATTTAGGCCAATTGAACATGGAGCAGATATTGTTGTGCATTCAGCAACTAAGTTTATTGGCGGGCATGGAACTACTTTAGGTGGTGTAATTGTCGATTCTGGAAAGTTTGATTGGCAGGCTTCAGGGAAGTTCCCACAATTAAGTAAACCTGATCCAAGTTATCACGGTGTTATTTTTACTGAAGCTGCTGGAGCTGCCGCCTTTGTAACTAGAATTAGAGCAGTAGTATTACGTGATAAGGGAGCGACTATTTCTCCGTTCAATGCTTTTCTTTTATTACAAGGATTGGAGACATTATCACTACGAGTAGAGCGTCATGTAGAAAATGCTTTAAAAGTGGTTGATTATTTAAGTAAACATCCTAAAGTTGCAAAAGTTAATCATCCATCACTAAATAATAGTCCTTATCATGAATTATATCAACGATATTTCTCACATGGAGCTGGATCAATTTTTACTTTTGAAATTGCTGGTGACGAAAATGATGCTAAGAAATTTATAGATAATTTAGAAATTTTTTCTTTATTAGCAAATGTAGCTGATGCGAAATCATTAGTAATTCATCCTGCTTCAACAACGCATTCACAAATGAATGAAGCTGAATTAGCAGCATCTGGAATTAAAGCTAACACTATTAGATTGTCAATTGGTTTAGAGCATATAGATGATTTGTTAGAAGATATCGAAAATGCATTTGACCATGTATAAAAAATAAAAATACGTCAATAATATAACTAGAAATTGTTGTTGCTTAAAATTTCTATTGACCAAAAGCTATCCCAGAGGATAGCTTTTAAGTTATTAGTGGCTTATAATGTAATTGAGGTGATCATTATGAGTGAGTTAACTAAAATACCTTATGTTGGTAAAGCAACTGCTGCATCATTGAATTTAATTGGTTATGAAACGATAGCTTCTTTAAAAGGCGCTGACCCAGAAGAAATGTATCAAAAAGAATGTGATGTTAGAGGACAAATGGTAGATCGCTGCCAACTTTATATGTACCGTATGGTAGTATATTATGCAAGCAGTAAAAATCCAGATCCCAAAAAGTTAAAATGGTGGATTTGGAAAGATTGATATTGACAATAATTGGAAGATAAGTTAAGATTACAAAGATGAATAAAGGCGATGAATAGAGGAGTAATTGTATTTTATGTGTTTAAGAGAGTCTCGGCTGGTGGAATGGGATAACACAGGATATAATGAAAAAAGACTAGGAGCTGTATCTAGGATATTAAGGTTGATTAGATAACGTGAGCCACGTTACAGGCAAAACTATTATTTGATAGTTGTTGAGGTTAATAAGGTGACTTATTAACGAATTAGGGTGGTACCACGATACTCTCGTCCCTTTAGCGGATGAGAGTTTTTTATATTTTAGGAGGAAAAAATGGAAGAAAGAAAGTTTAGCGAACAAGAGTTAGTTCGCCGTGAAAAATTACAAGAGCTAGTAGATAAGGGAATTGATCCTTTTGGACAACGGTTTGATGTTACTGCATATTCAAAAGAAATTAAGGAAACTTACGGTGATAAGACGCATGAAGAATTAGAAGAAATGGCTGTTGAGGTTAAAGTCGCTGGAAGAATTATGACAAAGCGTCGCAAAGGGAAAGTGTGCTTCATGCATATTCAAGATCGAGATGGTCAAATCCAGTTATATGTACGTAAGGATGCAGTCGGTGAAGATGTTTATGAAATTATCAAAAAAGGTGATATTGGAGATATCGTTGGTGTAAAAGGAACCGTATTTATGACAAATACAGGGGAATGTTCTATTAAGGTTGAAGAGTATACTCATTTAACTAAGGCTTTGCGTCCTTTACCAGAAAAATATCATGGATTAAGTGATGTTGAAGAACGTTATAGAAGAAGATATGTTGATTTAATCATGAATGAAGAAGCTCGTAAAATTGCTTTTGCAAGACCAAAAATAATTCGTTCTATTCAACATTATCTAGATAATCAAGGCTATGTTGAGGTAGAAACACCTGTATTAAATCCAATTTTAGGTGGTGCCAGTGCGAGACCTTTTGTTACTCATCATAATGCTTTGGATATGAATTTTTATTTACGTATTGCAACTGAATTAGGATTAAAGAGATTAATTGTTGGTGGTATGGATGCGGTTTATGAAATTGGACGTTTATTCAGAAATGAAGGAATGGATAGAACACATAATCCTGAATTTACAACAATTGAAGTTTATAAAGCCTTTAGTGACCTTGAAGGGATGATGGATTTAACTGAAGGAATTATTTCAAATGCAGCTAATGAAGTTTGTGGTACATATGAGTTAGAATATAAGGGAAATAAGATTTCTTTAGCACCAGGATTTAAACGTATTTCAATGACAGATGCAATTAAAGAAAAAACAGGAATTGATTTTGCTGATCAATTAAGCTTTGATGATGCTAAGAAATTAGCAGAAGAGCATCATATTGAGGTAGAACCTCATTTTGGCTATGGTCATATTATCAATGAATTCTTTGAAAAATATGTTGAAGAAACAATTATTGAACCGACATTTGTCTATGGTCATCCAATTGAGATTTCACCACTGGCAAAGAAGAATTTAGATGATCCACGTTTTACACAACGTTTTGAATTATTTATCTGTGGTAATGAATATGCTAATGCATTTACTGAATTAAATGATCCAATTGATCAGTATGAAAGATTTGCTAATCAGTTAAAAGAAAAAGAATTAGGTAATGATGAAGCTAATGAAATGGATTTAGATTATGTAGAAGCATTGGAATATGGATTACCACCAACAGGTGGAATGGGTATGGGAATTGATAGACTTGTTATGTTATTAACTGGACAAGAATCAATCCGTGAGGTAATTTTATTCCCTCATATGCGTCCAAAAAAACAGTGATAAAATCAACGTTTTTTGAATTTATCGTCAACTAAATAATAAATATAAAAAAGTATATGTAATGACTAAATCAAAATTTGTAACATGAAAATTCAGTCAAAACATATACTTTTTATTTTTTAAAAATAGGTGAAAATTAATAAAAGTGGAATACTTCTGGAATACCATTTCAAAAAATGGTCAAATTTGTATATATTTTTATAGGTTTTTGAGTGTTTTTACGTACCTGGAATACTTTTTCTCGTGGTGGCATACTACACATATAAGTTGATAAAAATAATTAGTGTTTAGATTGACATTAAAGTTTTTTTTGTTAGAATATTAGTGAAAGATAGATGTGTATAAAATATTTATCTGAGCATACTATATACTGAACAGTAATGTTCAAATATTATCCGCTAGCTGGTTCGCGGGATACAAAAGGCCAGCGTTCAAATCATATCCGTTAATTCGCAAACGGGATATAAAAGGCGAATGTTCAAATCAAGCCCCTTAATAGGGGCATTTATTTTCATTAGAGGGGAGACTATTATGGATGTAGAAGTTGGATATATATATTTTGTTAAACAATCTTTTTTTGATTTAGTTGATGATAATAGTTTACCTAAAAATAAACCTAGTGATGAGTCAGGAGAACATAATAGGCCCGCGTTTTGTGCAATCAAAGCTGATCAGGGAAATTTCTATTGGGTAATACCTTTTTCTCATCAAGTAGAAAAGTATCAAAAGATATATGATAAATCAATGGCTAAATATAAGAGATGTGATACATTAGAATTTGGTTATGTGCTAGGTGAAAAGAAAGCTTTTCTAATTCAAAATATGTTCCCAATAACACAAGAATATTTAAATAACATTTATATTGACCAAAGTACAAAGAAGCCAATTGAGTTATCATCTCAATTAAAAAACAATTTACGTAGTAAAGCAAATAAAGTAATATCTTTGTATAAAAGGCAAGGAATCAAATTAATATTTACGGATATAGAAGGAATTTCAAAAAAATTAGATATTAAAATTAGTTAATAAAGCCAAAAACTCCATTTATGGAGTTTTTTTGACTAGATTTCAATTATAAATTTAAAACATAATCATCAATTGTTCTTCTATGCTTACTGTAGATATGCGAATAAGTTTCTCGTAATGTTTTAACTGAATGTCCAAGACGATCTGCAATAAGCTGTTCGGATAATTGGGGTTGTGATAAAAGATAAGAAGCATGGGAGTGTCTTGACTCTTATAGCACTTATAATCTCTCAAACTAACATAATAAAGATTATTTAGAATTCACTAATAACACCATTAAATGGTGTTATTTTTTTAAACTATAGTTATTTTGTATTGACTCAAATTATATATAAAGTATACTTGTATTAAGATGTATTAATATATAAGGAGGATAATATGAAAAGATATTTATATGCGATTGTAGGATGCATGTTTATGGCAATTGCGATTAATGGTTTTATTAAACCAATGGGTTTTGTTACAGGAGGGTTTTCTGGCTTAGCGATTGCGTTAAGTCGGGTTTTAAATGTTTCTACAGGAACGCTATTGATGTGTTTAAATGTACCGTTGTTTATATGTGCCTTAAAGTTAGAAGGTAAAGTGTTTGTCTTAGACTGTTTTATTACAACACTATTATGTAGTACGATGATTGATTTATTTGCTTTCATTCCAGTTTTTACAAATGATTATGTTATTGCAGCGATATTTGGCGGTATCATTGATGGTGTCGGTGTTGGTTTATGTTATCGTTCAAGAATGTCGTCAGGAGGTACAGAATTATTAGTTCGTTTAGTGTTACATTATGTACATACGGTTAGTCCTGGGAAAATGTTACAAGTTTTATCAACGGTAGTAATTATTATCGCAACAGCGATATTAGGTAAATTTGAGTTAATCTTTTATTCTTTTGTTGTTGTGTTTATGGAAGGTAATGTTAGTGATCGGATTATTATTGGTGGGGATAATGCGAAGATGTGTCAAATTGTAACGATCAAACCGGATATTATGATAAAAGAAATGATGAATTCTTCTCAAAGGGGAATAACTGTAATCAAGGCAAAAGGTGCTTATAGTGATTGTGATCGTAGTGTTTTGATGACGGTTGTACGGCTATCACAAGTTAGAACTGTTAAAGATATTGTAAAAAGAATAGATAATCAGGCGTTTGTGATTATTAGTGATGTGAGTCAGGTTTTAGGAAAAGGGTTTACAAATTTATAAAAAAGTGTTTATTTTTTTGTTGACACTTGTTTTAAGTTGTATTAATATGTGTATAGGATGTATTAAGACATCTTAATTAAAGGAGAAGAAAAATGGATATCAAAACAATTATTAGTACAATTAAAGATGAAAAACCAAATTTAAAAAGTGTTTATTTTGTAGGATGCGGAGCATCACAAGCTGATTTATACCCAGCTAAATATTTTTTAGAAGGTAATGCTAAAGTATTACGTACAAGCATTCATACAGCTAATGAGTTTGTATATGCTACACCAGCAGGATGTAATGAAGATGCATTAGTAGTAACTTGTTCACTTGGAGGAACTACTCCAGAAACAGTTGCAGCTTCTAAGTTAGCTATGGAAAAAGGAGCAACAGTTATCGCTTTAACTCATGATGAAAACTCTGCTTTAGCTAAAGCATGTGATCATTTAGTAATCTTTGGATGGGATCCAAATTATTCAGATAAATTTGATAAAATGAATAAAGCTTTATTAATCGCTGTTGAAGCATTAAATCAATATGAAGGATATGCTGATTACAAAGAAATGATTAAAGCTACACAAGATATTTACGGTGTAATTGATAATGCAGTTACTTCTGTAGTACCAGCTGCTCAAAAATTTGCTGAAAGTTATAAAGATGATGAAGTAATTTATTTAATGTCATCAGGAGCTACATTAGATGTTGCTTATTCTTTCTCAATTTGTTTATTAATGGAAATGCAATGGAAAAACTCAGGATCATTCCATGATGGTGAATTCTTCCATGGACCATTCGAAATCACAGATAAAGATGTACCATTCATCTTATTAATGAACGAAGGAAGAACTCGTCCAATGGATTCAAGAGCATTAGATTTCTTAAATAGATTTGATGCTAAAACTACAGTAATTGATGCTAAAGATTATGGATTAAGCTCACAAATCTCAAGTAAAGTATGTGAATACTTTAACCCAATGGTTATTGGTGCAGTACTTAGAGTGTACGCTGAACAATTAGCTATCGCTAGAAACCATCCTCTAACAAAACGTAGATATATGTGGAAATTAGAATACTAATATTCTATAATGTTTAAAAATAATTAGGAGGAAAGAATAATGATTAAACTTACTAGATTGGATTATCGTTTATTACATGGTCAAGTAGTATTTGCTTGGACTAGAAATTTTGGAATTGATTTCATCGTTGTTGCTGATGATGAAACAGCAGGTGATGATTTTAAAAAAATGTCGTTAAGTCTTGCTAAACCAGCAGGAGTTGGCCTTGAAATCTTACCAACCAAAGAAGCGATTAGATTAATTAATGGTGGTCGTTATGTACGTAAAACTGTGCTTTTAGTATGTGGAAACACTAAAGAAGCATTAGAGTTATGTCAACAAGTAGATGAAGTAAAACTTATAAACTATGGAAACATTGCAGAAAAAGAAGGATCTAAGAAGTATGATTTATCAGTATTCCTTACTCCTGAAGAAGTAGAAGACACAAAGAAGATTTTAGAAGCTGGTGTTGATATTGAAATGCAACAATTACCAACGACAACTTGTACAAAAATCAAAGATATCCTTTAAAATATCAAAGCACTTGAATAAGTGCTTTGAATTAAAGGTTTACATGTATTAAGATGTATTATATACTATAAAAAATACATTTAGGGGGATATAGAAATGAAAAAAGTATTTGTCGCAAGTCATGGTGAATTTGCAAATGGATTAAAGGATGCTATTAATTTTTTAATGGGTGATTTAGGACTTCAATCATGGAGTTGTTATCATGAGGAAATTAAAGATACTGATGCATTAAGTAAATTAGTAGATGAGCAAATTAATGAATTAAATGAAGATGATGAATTAATCGTCTTTACTGATTTATTAGGGGGTAGTGTCAACAATGTGGTGGCACAAAAAATGCTTGCAAACAAAAATATTCATGTTATTGCAGGAATGTCATTGCCATTGGTTTTAGAATTTATGTTATGTGGTGAAAACGATACTGTTAAAGCAATTGAAACAGCGTTAGAACGTGCCAAAGAATCAATGGTTTATGTAAATTCACAATTTAAATAGAAGGAGAAATAAAATGTTTATTCAAGCTGTATTATTAGGACTAGTTGCTTGTTTAGGTGTAATGGATGGTCGTTGGATGGGGATTACAATGATTGATCGACCATTAGTTATGTGTACACTTGTAGGCTTAGTTCTTGGGGATGTTCAAGCCGGAGTAACAATTGGAGCTTCGTTAGAATTAATTTTCTTAGGAAATGTAGCAATCGGTGCAGCTACACCTCCAGATATTGTTACCGGTTCAATTATTGCTTGTGCATTTGCAATTTTATCAGGAAAAGGTACTGAAGCTGCGTTAACACTAGCAATGCCAATTGCTGTAATGGCTTCATATTTAGGTGTTATTGTTAGAATTATTAATGCTCAATTCCAACATATTGCTGATAATTATGCTGCTAAAGGAGACTCTAAAGGAGTAGCTCGTATTCATATTGCGGCTGGACCTTTATATATGATTAGTGTCTTTGTACCAGTTTTTCTATGCATTATGTTTGGTAGTGATGTTGTTACTAATATCTTAAATGTTATTCCTGAAAAGGTAACTGATGGATTAACAATCGCATCAAGTTTATTACCAGCATTAGGGTTCGCATTATTAATTAATATGATGATTAGTAAAAAGTTAATTCCATTCTTTGCGTTAGGCTTCTTAGTTGCTGCATATTCGGGATTAGATTTAATTGCTATCGCTTTAATCGCAACTTGTCTTGCATTTATTGTTAGTGCTTTAAATAATGATGGATCATCAAATTCATCTTCAAATGGTCCAGGTGGTACACCAAGTAATGGTGATACATACATTAATGAAAACGGAATTGAGGTACTTTAAGATGGAAGAATTAAAAGTAACAAAAAAAGATCTTAATAAAGTATTCTGGCGTAGTCATTTAATTCAAGGTTCATGGAACTATGAAAGACAAATGGGCTTAGGTTATGCTTGGTCAATTATGCCAGTACTTAGAAGTTTATATAAAGAAGGTTCTCCAGAAATGGCCGAAGCTTTACAAAGACATTTAGAATTATTTAATACAACACCACAAACTGCTGGATTTATCCTTGGTTTAAGTGCTTCGATGGAAGAAGAAAACGCTAAAAACCCAAGTTTCCCTAAACAATCAATTAACGCTATTAAAGCCTCATTAATGGGACCTTTAGCAGGAATTGGTGATTCCTTTTTCTGGGGAACATTTAAAGTTATTGCTGCTGGTTTAGGTATTTCACTTGCAGCAAATGGAAGCATTATTGGACCAATCGCTTCAATTATTGCTTATAATATTCCATCAATTTTAGTTCGTTATTTTGGATTACAAATCGGTTATAAAACAGGTAGTACTTTCTTAGAAAAACTATCTGGAGGTTTAATGGATAAAATAACTTATGGTGCATCTATTGTTGGTTTAATGGTTGTTGGGGGCATGATTGCTTCAATGATCGATTTACAATTTGCTTGGGGATACAGTAAAACTGTAACTGTACAAGGTGTATTAGATTCAATTTTACCTCAAGCTTTACCATTAGCTGTAACTGGTATTATGTACTGGTTAATTAAGAAAAAAATCAACATCAACTGGATTTTACTTGGCACAATTGTTGTTGGTATCATTGCTTCTTATTTAGGAATGTTTACTGTATAGTATGATAAAACAATACTTAAGAGAAACGCCAAGTAAAATGTTATCAATGATTGATAACGAAAAACAATTATTTGAAAATACTGCTAAAGAACTAGTAAATAATAATCTTCAAAAGATTATTATTACTGGTAGTGGTACTAGCTATCATGGTGGTTTAAACGCCTTACAATTTTTAGAAAAAGTAACTGGTTTAAAAATAGAAGTCCCATATCCTTTTATGATTAACGAATATACATTCAACGATCATTTAAATACTCTTTTAATTGGGATTTCTCAAGATGGTGGAAGCTTTTCAACGTATAACGCTATGAAATTAGCTAAACAAATGGGTCAAACAACAATGTCAATGTCTGGCTATAAAGATGTCTATATTGATACAATTGCTGATCATATATGTACAGTTCCTTGCGGTGAAGAAAAAGCTGGAGCGAAAACTAAAGGTTTCCATTGTACAATTTTAAATTTAATGTTATTAGGTTTACAAATTGGTTTACAAAAGGGAATCATTACTAATGAAAAACATCAAGCATATTTACAACGTTTAAAAACAACAGTAAATAATATGCCAGGAATCATTGAATCATCAATTGATTGGATTGAATCAATTAAAACTGACTTTGTAAATGCTAAAGATGTTAGATTAGTTGGTACTAAAGACAACTATGGTAATTGCTTAGAAGGTGCTTTAAAGCTATTAGAAACAATTAGAGTACCAGTAACTGGTTATGAATTTGAAGAATTCATTCATGGTATCTACAATGCTTTTAATTCAGGTTCATACTTAATTGTCTTAGATTCGTCTCACGAAAGTGAACGTTTTAAAAACTTACCGAAAGTATTAAGTGAATGGACTGATCATATTTATATAATCGGTAAAGATGCCGATAAGGATAAACAAAACTTTACCTATGATTTTATTAATGATGAAGACTTCTCATTATTTGAATATATTTTAGTTGTAGAAATGATGTGTGCTATTTTCCCTGTCGAAAAAGGAATTGATCCTTCCTCGCCTATGGATCCACAATTTCATCAAAAAATGAAGAGTAAGAAATTCTAATGAAATATCAATTAGTAATCTTTGATATGGATGGCTTAATGATTGATAGTGAAGCCAAATGGGCTAAAGGATGGCAAAAAGTCGGTGATAAATATGGTTATGACTTTGGACCAACACTATTTAATCGTTTAGTGGGTATATCCGGACAACCAGTATTTGATATTGTTCAAGAAGCAATTCAAAATGATCCTACTGATTGTATCAATGAAGCTCATGAACTAGGTCTTAAGTATCTAAAAGAAGAAGGTGCTGATTTAAAACCAGGACTATTAAAACTGTTGGATTATCTAGATAGAAATGGTTATAAAAAAGCTGTTGCGACTACTTCCACTAGAGAAATGACCGAACATCATTTAAATAACGCAGGAATATTTGATCGTTTTGACTATATTTTATGCGGGGATGAAGTTACTAAAAGAAAACCTGATCCTGAAATATATTTATCTGTTTTAAATAAATTTAACCTAACCCCATCTAGTGCTTTGGTGCTAGAGGACTCCCCTCATGGAGTTAGTGCCGCTTATAATGCGGGCATTGATTGTATAATGATTCCTGATTTGATTTTCCCTACCATTAAACAACAAAACCAAACAATAGCCATAATGGAATCATTAGACAATGTAAAAGATTACTTAAAGGAGAGCTAACTCTCCTTTTTGCAATAGGAGAAGATACATATGGAAAGAAAACTTATTATATTTGATATGGATGGCTTAATGTTTGATACTGAAAGAATTAATGGTGATGCTTTAATTGCTGCCGCAAAAACATATGGCTATGAAATATCTTATCAAATGCGCTTAAAGATGCTTGGTAGAAGTAAAAAGGATAATGGAAAACTTCAATTAGATACCTTTGGTCAAGATTATCCTTTAGAAGAAATTAGAAGCTTAGCTAGTGCCAATAAACAACTATATTTAGAAGAATATGGGTTACCAGTTAAAGATGGTTTATATGAATTATTAGCGTATTTACAAGAAAATGGAATTAAAATAACTTTAGCGTCTTCTTCAAGTAAACATGATATTATCAGCTATCTCAATATGACAAATATTACCAATTACTTTGATTATATTATATCTGGTGATGAAGTTACTAATAGTAAGCCAGATCCTGAAATATTTTTGCAGGTGTGTAAAAAACTTAACATTCCCCCAGAAAATGCCTTAGTATTAGAAGATTCTCAAAATGGAATCCTAGCGGCTGTAAACGCTAATATTCCGGTTATCTGTATTCCGGATTTAGTAAATCATCCTAGTGATATAAATGATCTAACTTATCAAGTATTACCTTCATTAAAAGATGTAGTTAATATTTTAAAAACTGAAAATAATGTTGACAATGATTAAGATGTGTTATAATAAGATAGACTGGAGAGTGGGAAAACATGTTACAACAAGATAATTCATTACCTTTATACATTCAACTTAAAAATATAATAAAATCATCTATTGATAACGGTGAAATCCAAATTAATAGTAAAATACCTTCAGAATCAGAATTAGCTGAAAAATACGAAGTCAGTAGAATTACAGTTAGAGGTGCATTAGCAGAATTAGTATCTGAAGGATACTTAGTAAAAAAACAAGGAAAAGGTACTTACGCTTCAAGACCAAAACTATCAAGACCGATTGAAGACTGTTTAGGCTTTACCGAGTCATGTAAAGCTGCCGGTGTAGAATCTGTAAGTGTGGTATTAAAAAAAGAAGTTATTGAACCAGATGATAAATTAACTGATATTTTAAAACTAGCTGATGATGATAAAGTTCTATACATTCAAAGATTACGTTTAGCTGATGGACAACCATTAATGTTAGAAAACAATTACTATTCATACAATAAATATAGTTTTTTAATTCAAGAACCTTTAACAGGATCTTTATATGATCTATTAAGAGATAAAAAGAATATTAATTGTGATCGCTCATTGAAAACAATTATATCAGTTACAACTGCAAATCAAGAACAATCAAGATTATTACAAACATCAATAGGGGCACCATTATTTATCATTGATACTGTAGCTGCAAATGATCATAACATCCCAGTACATTATGGTGTTCAATATGTTGTTGGTGAAAAATATTGCTTCGTTCGTAGAAATGCCAAACATTCTCAAGAAAGAGTATAGAATTGAAGCAAATAACATAACGCAAAGGAAAGAGGTCAACTCTTTCCTTTTTTATCATTAAAGTTATGTTTTTTTATTTATAAACGTAAAATATTAACTCTTAATGAGTTATAATACAAGTATAGACTTTAGCGTTCATATATGATGATAATAGAGGTGAAAACGAGGTTCTATTATGAAAAAAATAATTATATTAGGTCTTACAATTGTATTACAGTGTGGGTTGTTAGTAGGGTGCAGTAATACAAAAGAGAAAGATGCATCAAAGCAAGAAAGCGTAATAGAAACTAAAGAAGAGATTAAAGAATCCGAAGAAGTCTCGGTTACTGAGGACAAACAATTGCCTGATGCTGAAGCAAGTACTGATCAATCTAAAGATGAACAGTCTTCAGACAGTACTAAAAATCAGACAAATCAAAATAAGCAAACAACATCTTCTTCAAAACCTTCGACGTCTAGTACACCTAAGAAATCTGAAACTTCTAGTACTCAAGTATCGACTTCTAAGGAACAACCTAAAGAAGAAGTGAAAAAGCCAGAACAACAGAAACCTGCTGCACCAGCTGTTACTGAAACTCCTAAACCTCAAGAACCTGCAAAACCAAATTATCAAGTAGGAAACTGTGGAAAGCTTTATAATAGCGAAAGTGAAGCATATAGCGTTGCTGAAAGTTATTCAGATAATTATGCAAGTGATATACAATATGTTAGTGGTTATGTAGTTTACTCAACGTATGACAAATGGACAATTTCTTATTCATATAGTAACTTTTAATTATATTAAGTCATTATAGATAATGATTATAATAATGGAACGATATAATATATTTAAACGCGCGTTAAAGATAATTGACAATGAATGTATTCCGCGCGATGATTAAACTTTATAAGTTAGTGATCCTCAAAAATGATTGATTTGCAGCAACACGAATTAACAAACGAAACAAATATTGAATAATTAACAAATTATCTATTTTAATATATTCAGTAATAATTGAAGTAACACTATTTCCTCTTGTCGTTTATTTTTGGCATTATAACGGCATACAGTAGTCGTACACCCTCCATACAACCGCATATAAAAGTCGTGAGAATTCCGTAAAAAATAGAATAAATGACTTCAACAAGTACAAAACCCCAGTGTTTACAAGGGCTTTGAGAGGTTATAAATGCTAAAAGGGGCGTACCTCAAATGAAGAATAAGTAAAGTCATGTATTTTCTTGTGAGAATTTCGTGAGAATGAAGCAGATTTCTTAAATGATATCTGCTTTTTATATGCATGAATCTAAGAATAATATCATTTCTTTCAAGCACTATAATTACGATATATTTTACAAATATATTGACGAATATCGATATGTATGTTAATATCACATCGAAGAAGATAGATATGAGGTGGTTTGATGGAAAAACAGTTTAATCAAGATGCTAAGGTTTTTAAAGCATTCTGCGATCCTAATCGTTTAAGAATATTAGATATTTTGAAATCCGGTGAACATTGCGCATGTAAATTGTTAGATATATTAGATGTTAGCCAATCTACGTTATCGCACCATATGAAACTGTTAACTGACGCTAAAATTGTAAATGTTAGAAAAGATGGGAAATGGTCTCATTATTCTTTATCTAAAGATGGTATACAGTTTGCAATAGAATATTTACAACAGCTCAAAGTATGAAATATGTAAATAAGTTAACTGTTGTATAAATTACCACCACTAAATAGGTGGAAATTTATTTGTTTTATACATCGAAATATATCGATATAAGGAGGGTGCTATGAGTCAAATTTTGCTGTTTTTTCAAGACCAGATTCTTGGGATGCGATGGTTAAATGAATTGATTGGATCAATATTAACTAGCATTGGATTAAATATAGATGAAAAAATAGGTGGGATGTTGCATTTTTTTATTTATGATAGTATTAAGATATTTATATTATTATCGGTATTGATTTATATTATTTCATATATTCAAAGTTATTTTCCACCAGAAAAAACAAAAAAGATATTAGGAAGATTTTATGGTATTTGGGCAAATATATTAGGAGCTTTACTTGGAACAGTTACACCGTTTTGTAGTTGTTCATCGATTCCTATCTTCATGGGATTTACAAGTGCAGGCTTACCCTTAGGCGTAACATTCTCGTTTCTGATTTCTTCACCTATGGTTGATCTAGGAGCGCTGATATTATTAATGAGCATATTCGGATGGAAAGTGGCTGTGTTATATGTTATAGCTGGTTTGATTATATCTGTTGTTGGGGGAAGGTTGATAGAAAAACTTGGTATGGATGACCAAGTGGCTGATTTTATTAAACAGACAGATAATGTAGATGTTGGTTTTGTGAGCTTAACAGTCAAAGATAGACGAAACTTTGCAAAAGAACAAGTCATAGAAACAGTTAAGAAAGTATCAATATATATATTTGTAGGTGTTGCTATTGGATCAGTCATTCATAATGTAATACCCGAACATTGGATACAGTCTATACTAGGTGATCATAATTTTTATTCTGTTCCACTTGCAACAGTAGTTGGTGTACCTATGTATGCTGATATATTTGGAACAATTCCTGTAGCAGAAAGTCTATTGTTAAAGGGGGCAGGGCTTGGAACTGTTTTATCATTTATGATGGCTGTTACAACATTATCTTTACCATCAATGATTATGCTATCAAAGGCAGTGAAGAGAAAACTTATGATTGTATTTGTGGCAATAGTAACAGTAGGTATTATATCTGTAGGTTTTATGTTTAATATATTTTCATTTCTATTAATGTAGAAGATATGTTTAATATGAGAAATATTGTACATTTTAATATAACGATGGAGATTAATTAAATGTTAAAAAGTGGTTTTAACTATTCAATTCACTCAGTTGGTGGATGTACATGTTTGGGGTTATAATTAAGGTAGGACGGGAAAGAAGATTTTGTTAAAGAAATTATTTTAGTTATAAATCAATATCTAGATGATAAATGGATGATGGCAGTTCCTAGATAAGAAAATCCATTATTAGATGTTGTCTCAAAATTTAATTATGAATAAAAGGAGAGATAAGTGATGAAATTATTTAAGAAAAATTGTTGTAATGTTCAATGTGGTGATGGGAGTATGAAGAGAGGATTGGAAAAGAAAGATAAGGGTTCAAGAATTAAAGTCTTAGGTTCTGGCTGTGCTAAATGTGCAACTTTAGAGAAAAATGTTAAAGAAGCCTTGGATGAATTAGGACAGGAAATGAGTATAGAACATATCACAGATTTTACAGAAATAGCAAGCTATGGGATTATGTCTACACCTGCGCTTGTAATTGATGAGAAAGTAGTATCTTTTGGAAAGGTTTTAACGATAGAAGAAGTTAAGAATATCATATTAACAATAGATGGATGAATCATTGAAACAAGGTGTTTTTTGTGAAGGGGATTTAAGCGAGATGAAATTGCTTATTATTGTTTTTATTTAATATTAAACAATTTGAAAGAAATGAATAATATGCCAAGAGTCGCATTTATATGTGTTCATAATTCTTGTAGAAGCCAGATTGCAGAGGCAATAGCAAAATTGTTTGCTTCTGATGTATTTGAAAGCTATTCAGCAGGAACAGAAGTAAAACCGCAAATAAATCAGGATGCTGTTAGGATAATGAAAAAACGATATGGATATGGAAAAAACACAACACCCTAAGTTACTAGTCGATATTCCAGAAGTAGATATTGTTATAACTATGGGATGTAATGTTAATTGTCCATTTCTTCCTTGCAGATACAAGGAAGATTGGAATTTGGATGATCCAACAGGTAAGAGTGATGAAGAATTTGGTAGAGTGATAGATAATATATTTGCAAATATTAATGAATTATCTACAAGAATATCCAAAATGAATATCTAAGGCAAATAAAATTTATAGGATAGGGAGTAATTCTATTCTTGTTGAGAATAATTATTATATATTTCAACTAACACACTTTCCATCTAATCTTTATACGCCCATAAATAAAAGTCATAGATTTTCCGTAAAAATAGAAATAAATAATCTTCAAAAATATATTAAACATAATAAAAATATGATTAAATCAGTACTTTTTGATTTTATAAAAGGTGTACTATTACGTTACACATGAAGAAAAAATAGATAAACAATCAGGCAAGATGTAATAAGGATATTGTTTTATTTAGTACACAAGTTCTCAATATTAAAAAAGGTAAGTTGAATTGAAATTTATTTTTTTTTAGTACGTATAATTAGTTGAAAAAATTAACGACAGGAGAAAATATATGAAATTATAAAAAATATAAAGATAATTTGATTAAGTTTTGGATTGACACTTTCACATGTTAAGAGTCAATTTTTTAATTACCATAGTTTAGCAAACAAAATTCACTTTATTCCTGCTATACAGTTTTATTTTCAACAAAGCGCTGCAATAAATATAGTAATGAATTGGAAATAGTATCATAAAATATAAAGTATATAGGTAAGGAGGAAGTAAAATGAATAATAATTATGAGCTTGGAAAAGTAATTGTAGCATTAAATATAAATATTACTTCTAAAGATGTACTAGACTATTATATTGATCTTGTTTTAGATGGGATTGATTATGAAAAAGCAGAAATCATCTTCCATTCAAAGAATACTGAAAGTCTAAATGAGGGAACTAATATAGTTCTTATTTATTTAAAAGATAAAAATCCTCATGCAGTTACTAATGCAGTTGCAAAATTATCATCAAGTCCATATATTGTTTATGCAGAACCGGATTATATTGAAGAAATGCATATTATCTCAAATGATCCTTTATACAATCAGCTTTGGGGAATTCAAAAAATCAATGCACCACTTGCATGGGATTATACAACTGGTGATAGTAGTATCAGTGTTGGAGTGATTGATACAGGAATAGATCAAAATCATCCGGACATAAGAGAAAATATGTGGACTACGTGGAATGGAAGATTAATTTATGGCTGGAACTTTGCAGATAATAGTAGTGATTCAATGGATATAGATGGTCATGGTAGTCATGTTGCAGGGACGATTGGTGCAGTTGGAAATAATCGTATTGGTATTACTGGAGTATGCTGGCAAGTAAGAGTAGCAGCTTTAAAATTTGGTCTTGATGTTGCTTCGGCAATTGCGGCAATAGATTTTGCAAATTATTATAAGATTTCTATTTTAAATGCCAGTTGGGGTGGACGAGCTTATTCACAAGCTTTAAAAGATGCCATTGATCAGTATGATGGCTTATTTGTTGCTTCGGCTGGAAATGATGGAACTAACAATGATGTTGATCCAATGTATCCAGCATCATATGATTGTAAAAATATTATTTCTGTAGCAGCGGTCGATCCCTATGATACTTTAGCCCGTTTTTCAAATTATGGTCTTAAAACTGTTGATATAGCAGCCCCTGGAACAAACATTCTCAGTCTTGACCTTGCTGGTGAGTATAGCCCCTTGAATGGAACTTCAATGGCAGCCCCACATGTAGCAGGAGCAGCAGCGTTATTAAAATCAAGTATGCCGAATATCTCAACAATAACTTTAAAAAGAATTATTTTATCAAGTGCGATGGAAAACCCAGAACTTAAGGGAAAGATATTAACGGGAGGAATATTAGATATGGAAACAATGTTTAAACTAGCTAACTGCTGGCATGGACGAGAATAACAATATATATCTAATAAAAATGTGATGAATAAGAAAAATAGGTTATAAAAACATTTTAACTATTCTTTAAATAATTTAAAATAGAATAAAGGAAGTGAGAATATGTATAACCCTCAATTAGAAACATTTATAAAGGTTGTTGATCGCGGTAGTTTCTCTAAAGCTGCTGAGGACTTATTTATTAGTCCTAGTGCTGTAATTAAACAGATAAATATTCTAGAGACAAATTTGGGTTTAAAACTTCTAAAAAGAACTCATCAAGGGGTATCTTTGACACCAGCAGGAGCATCTTTATACAGGGATGCCAAATATTTAATTAAATATGCAAAGGATTCAATTGTACGAGCACACAAGGCGATGGAAAAAGAAGAAATGGTAATAAGAATTGGAACATCAAATACAACACCAAGTCAATTTCTTATCGATTTATGGCCGCGGATTCATGAATTATGTCCTAATTTAAGAATTCAACTAATTCCATTTGAAAATACTCCGGAAAATGCTCGAGAAATACTAGCTAATTTAGGCGATAATATTGATTTGGTTGCTGGTGTATTTGAAAAGGATAATTTCAAACAGCGGGGCTGTGATTCTCTAGAAATAAAAAAAGAATCAATTTGTCTTGCTTTATCTATTTATGATGAATTAAGTAACAAAGATAAGCTGTCTTTGCAAGATATTCATGGACGTGAATTAATGCTGATTAAAAGAGGCTGGAATAAATATGTTGATGAAATGCGTGATGATTTAATTAAAAATGATCCTACTATTATAATCAAAGAGTTTGAGTTTTTTGATATCTCTGTTTTTAATGAATGCGAAAATAATAAAAGTTTGCTTATGAGTGTCAAGAGCTGGAAAAATATTCATCCTTTAATTAAAACTATTCCAGTTGAATGGGATTATTATATGCCTTATGGTTTATTGTTTTCATTAGAGCCTTCACGGCAAGTTATTGAGTTTGTTAATGCAGTAAAAAGAGTTTTAGATATATAGTATCGATATAACCCTAAGGTTATATCGATACTACTTATTGAGACTTCTATGTTTATAAATAATTATATATTATAAAGATGCAAAAGAAATATAAATATAGGAGAAGATAAAAATGAGAAAAACGAGAATATTAGGTCAAGGATTAGAAGTATCTGCTATTGGGCTTGGATGTATGGGAATGGATCATGCTTATGGGGCTCCTGCTGATCGTGAAGAGATGATTAAATTAATTAGACATGCGGTTACTTTAGGATGCAATTTTTTTGATACAGCTGTTGTATATGGTGAAGCAAATGAAGTTTTATTAGGTAAAGCATTGGAGATTTTCCCTCGAGATGAAGTAATTATTGCTACAAAATTTGGTATTTATGGACAAGAAATCGTTGATGGTAAACCACAAAATATTTTAAATAGTAAGCCGGATTCGATTAGAGAACAATTAGAGGGATCGTTAAAACGACTAGGCGTTGATTATATTGATCTATATTATCAACATCGAGTTGATCCTGAAGTAGAACCAGAAATAGTGGCTAGCGTGATGAAAGAGTTAATAGCTAAAGGAAAAATAAAACATTGGGGTTTATCAAATGCACCATTAGATTATTTAAAAAGAGCACATGCGGTATGTCCAGTAACTTGTATTGAAAATCAGTATTCAATGGTCTTTAGACAGCCTGAAAAGGAAGTGTTTAAAGTTTGTGAGGAGTTAAATGTAGGATTTGTTGCTTATTCTCCACTAGGAAACGGATTTTTATCAGGTAAATATACGCCAGCAACAAAGTATGCTGAAGGTGATTTTAGAAATAATATGGGACGTTTTAATCCTGAAGTAATGAAACGTAATCAGGCCTTATTAGATTTAGTGCAAGAAATTGCTGAACGTAAAAATGCTACTAGCGCACAAATTGTTCTAGCTTGGGAGATTAATCAAAAAGATTGGATTGTTCCTATTCCAGGAACAACCAAAATACATCGTTTGGAAGAAAATTTAGGAGCAATGGAAGTTGAGTTGACTGAACAGGAGATGGCGGCTATTAATCAAGCATTAGACAATCTTGATATTGATGAAACACATTTTTAAGCAGAGAAAAGTACAAAGGAATTTGTACTTTTTAGTGTTATACGTTTAATCCTGAATAATGAATAATATAGAAACTATCACGGTGTATTTAGTTTTGAAAAAGTGTATTATTTGGTATATCGGCGTTATTAGTCTATAATAGAGTTGAAAGAAAGCCGGTGGTAAAATGATGCCCTATATATTGATCTTGGTTATTCTAACACTTTTATGGTTAGGCGCATTTTGGAGGATAAAAAGAAAGCAAAATATAAACTTACTAGCTGGCTTTTTATTTTTCATGTTTTTAAGTACCTTTGCTAGTTTTTTAGTAATGTTAGGAATTAATTATTCAAATAGATTAGTATATTTATTAGTTGGTGTAATTTTTTTATTTGCCTTGTTTGTTTTATTATTTGGAGTCTATATCTTAATTGCATTCTTATTAATAAATAGTGTTATCATTCTTCGAAAAGAGAGGTTCAGTCTTTCGCATATTTTGACTTTGTTGGTAGCAGTAGGGATAATTTTACTGATTACACTATCATCATTTTTAGGTAGGATTAATCCACCATTACCAATTATGGCATTGTGGAGTGGCCTGATCGTAATGATCTTATTTCTTACTTTTCATATTTTCTTATTTATAGAAACTTTGATATTAACAAATCTTTTTCATCCTAGAAAGAATTTAAATTATATCATTGTTTTAGGAAGTGGACTAATTAATGGAAATGTTTCTCCTTTATTAGCAAAGCGTATACAAGCGGCTTTAAAGTTTGCTAAAAAGCAAGAAAAGAAAAAAGGATTTGCACCTTATTTGTTGATGTCCGGAGGACAAGGAAGTGATGAAACGAGAGCCGAAGCTCTAGCAATGAAAGAGTATGCGATTGAACAGGGTTATAGTGAAGAATTAATTATAACGGAAGAAAAGTCTAAAAACACTCTTGAAAACATGCAGTTTTCTAAAGCGGTCATGGAAGAAAAAAGCCATGGTGAAAACTATAAATGCGCTTATGCCAGCAGTAGTTATCATTTAATGAGGGCAGGTATTTATGCCCGCCAAGTTGGTCTGATAATGAGCGGATTAGGTGGTAAGACTGCTTTCTATTATTTAGCCAATGCTGTATTAAGAGAATATATTGCCTATCTAGCAATGAATAAAAAGCTTTATTTGGTTGTTTTAGGGAGTATTTTTATGTTTGGAACTTTAATGTATATTTTGTTTAGTGCATTAATTGGTTAAACAGGGGTCAAAGGAGATTAAAAGGTGAAATATGAATGGATAGACAGTTATTTATTAGCGAAGGCGGGAATTTCTAAAAATCTTCAAACAGAATGGAATTGGATTAGATATGTTATTGACGGTAAGATGTGTGTGGCAGTTTGTCTAGATGAACAAGATAATCCATATTATATAACTTTAAAATTAAGACCAGAAAACGGAATGGATCTTCAAGAACAGCATGAAGATATAATTCCTGGTTACTATATGAATAAAAAACATTGGAATTCAATAAAAGTAAATGGTTCGATTAGCGATCAATTACTAAAGGATATGTTAGATGAGGCTTATGAGTTGGTATTGTCGAGCTTTAGTAAAAAAAGACAGTTAGAGATATTATCTTTATAATCAAAAGGGGAATTTTGATGAAACGATGCATTGGAATGACGGGAATAGTTTGGAAATTTAAAGGAGGATTAAAATGACTATTCTAGAAAAGAAGATTGCTAAAAATATTGATATTATTAAATCTGGAAATATTACAAGATTAAAGAGGGAAGATGATAAAAATCATGAATTTATATATTTTCATGATTTTTTTAGTTGAAATGTATTCTTTTTATAAGCAATAATACCATTTTTCTGTAGTTTACTTAATTCACTAGATAAAGCACTTCTCTCTACTGCTAAGTAGTCAGCTAGTTGTTGACGATTAAAAGGAATTTCAAAAGTTAAAGAATTATTTTTTAGTGCTTGCGAATTTAAATAAGAAAGAATTTTTTCTTGAGTTGTTCGTCTAGTTAAGTGATTAATTTTTTGAGTTAAAAGGACATTTTTGTTTGAGACGATTGAAAGGAGATTTTGAATTATTTTATGATGAAAAGAACATGAGTGTTGGCATGATCTAATAAGATGGGAGATATCTAAGAAAAGAATTGTTGTTATTTCTGTAGCTACGACATTTAAATCAATTTCTTGTTGTAAGGCACAGGCATAAGATTCTAAAAAGAATTCACTGGCTTTAATTTCGCTAATAATTGTTTTATTACCCCAAAAATCAATATGATAAATATGTGCTTGACCGTCAAGAACTAATCCAATTTCATGAATAATATCACCTTGTCTGATAATTGTTTCGTTTTTTTGATATGTTTTTTCATGGCTTTTCAAGCAGTTTAATAGTTTTTCAATTTCAGCAGGATCAATTCCTTTAAATAATGAACATTGTTTTAAAATTTGTAATTTTTTCATAATTTGCTCCTTTTGTTGTAAAAACAACATAAATGTTATAAATACTTTATTATAGTATGGCTGTGGAGTCAAGATTAATACTCTCGATTAATGTGATTATTAAAAATATAGAGATTATAAAGGAGAAATTATGATGGAAAATAAAATGTTTTGTTATCAGTGTCAAGAGACAGTAGGAAATCAGGGATGTAGTCAAGTTGGTGTTTGTGGAAAGACCCCAGAAACAGCAGGGCTGCAAGATTTATTAATTGATGTTACGAAAGGCTTAGCTGAGGTAATTAATGAGGTACGTTGTAAAGGTAAAGAAATCAATAATGTATATGATGATCAAGTGAGTGAAAATCTATTTATTACAATTACTAATGCCAACTTTGATGATCAAATGATTATTGAAGCTGTTAGAAAAACACTTACTTTAAAAAAAGAGCTGCTTTTACAGTTAGATGATCAAGCTGTACTTTCAAACAGAGCTCTTTGGATGGAGATGGAGATAGAAGCAATTGAGAAAAGAATGCAGATGGTTGGAGTTTTAGAAACAGCAGATGAAGATATTAGAAGTTTAAAACAGCTGATTACTTATGGTTTAAAAGGAATGGCAGCATATAATAAACATGCTCATGCATTAGGGTTTCGAAAAGATGAGATTGATCGTTTTATTGAAACTACTTTGGTTAAGATTGAAACTTCAACGATGTCTTTAAATGATTATGTAGCATTAACGATGGAAACTGGAAAATATGGTGTTCAGGTAATGGAATTATTAGATCAAGCTAATACTAGCACTTATGGAAATCCAGAAATAACAGAAGTTAATATTGGAGTTCGAAATAACCCGGGAATTTTAGTTTCTGGTCATGATCTTAAAGATTTAGAAATGCTATTAGAACAGACTAAAGATACGGGAATAGATGTTTATACTCATAGTGAGATGTTACCTGCTCATTATTATCCATTTTTTAAAAAATATCCAAATTTTGTTGGAAACTATGGTAATGCCTGGTGGAAACAAAGAGAAGATTTTAAGGCTTTTAATGGACCGGTCTTATTAACAACAAATTGTTTAGTACCGCCACTTGCTAGTTATCAAGAACGGGTTTATACAACTGGAGCAGTTGGTTTTGAGGGATGTGTTCATATTGATAAAGATGAACACGGCTACAAGGATTTTTCACAAATCATTGAGCATGCTAAAAAATGCTTAGCTCCTACTCAAATTGAAACTGGTAAGATTGTTGGTGGTTTTGCTCATCATCAAGTACTTGCGTTGGCTGACCAAATCGTAACAGCTGTTAAAAATGGGGATATTAAAAAGTTTGTTGTAATGGCGGGATGTGATGGGCGTCATCCAACCCGTCAATATTATACTGATTTTGCTCAAAGCTTACCGACAGATAGTGTTATCTTAACAGCTGGTTGTGCTAAATATCGTTATAATAAACTAGATTTAGGAACAATCAATGGTATTCCTCGAGTATTAGATGCTGGTCAATGTAATGATTCTTATTCACTAGCGATGATTGCTTTAAAACTTAAAGAGGTATTTGCATTAGAAGATATTAATGAGTTACCAGTTATTTATAATATTGCCTGGTATGAACAAAAGGCTGTAATTGTTTTATTGGCATTATTATCATTAGGAGTTAAAAATATTCATTTAGGACCAACTTTACCAGCCTTTTTATCACCTAATATTGTTGATTTTCTTGTAGATAATTTTCAAATTTCTGGTATTCAAAGTGTTCAAGAAGATTTAAATTTATTTTTTCCTCAGACAAAAAAAGAAGATAAGTTTCATCGCGATATGCTAGTTGGAAGTATTATTGGTATGGATCCACAAGCAGCACAAATTTTAAGCGATAGTGGAATGGGGTGTCTTGGTTGTCCGGCATCGCAATCTGAAACTTTAGCTGATGCTTGTCTAGTCCATGGTTTAGATGTTGAAGAAATTTTAAAACAATTAAATCAGTAGGAGGAATTTAATGAGTGCGTTTTTAGGGCCAGTACATTATTGGTTATATAGAAAAATTCAATATCAAGAACAATTAAATCAAAAGATTCTTAAAAGAATTTGTCCCCAGCTTAATGAGATTGTTGCTCAGGAATGTGGCACAATTCAAGATGGAAGTCTAGAGGAAATTATTGATCATCAAGCAATTCATCAATGGCTTTCTATGGAATTGATGATAGTAGAAAAACGATTTGCATTTATTGTTGAACATATAGAAAAAAGTGATTTTGAGGAAGTTAGGGAAGTGTTGTTCGAGGCTGGCAAAGAAATTTCAATCAATGAGAACTATCATAACTGCATAGAATTATTCAAAGTAATTAATAATTACCTTATCGATGGAATGCCTTGTGATAAAGGTATTAAAATAATGAGCCAAGAGGAAAATCAAATTATTTATGAATATAATGAAATGGTTCATCAATATTTAGATTTTGAAATATTTCAAAAATATCGCAAAGCTTGGCTTGATGGGGTACTTTCAGATAGCCATATAGTATTTTCAAGACTTAATTATAATACTTATATGTTAAAGATGGAGGAATAAAATGACAAACAATATAATTAAAGATTTAGAAGCTGATCATCAAAAAATATTAGCATTTGTTAATGAATTAGAGCAACGTTTAATAGAATTTATGGAAGCAAATATTTTTGATTATGAACAAATGAAAAGAGATATTTTATTTATTAGAGAGTTTGCTGATAAAGAACATCATCAGCGTGAAGAAAAGATTTTATTTAGATATATGATAGAGTATTTAGGTAAAGTTGCTGAAAATTTGGTTCGACATGGTATGATTGTTGAACATGATCTTGCAAGATTGTATGTTAAACAGTGGGATGAAGCACTTCAACGTTATCATCGCAATCATTTGTTAATTGATAAACTAACAATAATTTCAAATGGACATGCTTATTGTATGTTACTAAGAAGGCATATTGAAAAAGAGGATACAGTAGTTTATCCGTTTGCTAAAAAACATTTATCAGAAGAAATCTTTGCTGAAATGATCAAAGAAAATCAAAATTATTAAGTATAATATAAGTGAAAAGCAGCTATTTTTGTAATAGTTGTTTTTTTATTAAAATTACTTAAATTGAGGAGTGTTGCAAATAGTGATATAATTATGTTCTATAGTTATGATAGGGGGTAGAGTGATGATAAAGAAACATAAGCCATTTATTGCTGCAATTTTAATATTTATGATAATGAGCATTCTATCATTTTTTATCTTGTACGGTGTCATTAATGATAAGGTAGCAGCAGCCAAAGAGAAAATTCATTATTTTACAGAGGCTCAAGTTAGTCAGCTAGATCGGGTCCTGTCTTCGTATATTCAAACTGCTGAAACGTTGAAGCTGCTAATTGTAGATAGTAATGGTAATATTAATGATTTTGATCGAGTTGCACATCAACTATATAATGATGATAATACATTTAGAAGTATTCAATTAGCTCCGCAGGGAGACGTTCAATATGTTTATCCTCTTGAAGGTAATGAAGGAGCTTTTGGAAATATCTTCGAAGATCCAGAACGTGCAACGGAAGCTAAAAAAGCTCGTGATACTGGGGAAACTACCTTGGCTGGACCATTCGAACTCTATCAATCAGGAAAGGGAATTGTTGTTCGACAACCAATTTATTTAGAAGAAAATGGAGAAAATAATTTTTGGGGATTTGCAATTGTTGTTTTAAATGTACCAGAAATTTTTGATTCAGTACATCTAGATTCATTTGAAAATATGGGATATGAATATCAGTTATGGCGTATTGATCCAGATAATAATAAAAAACAGATTATTTTGAAATCCGATCATGAACTATTAGATGACACAATAAATTTAAGTTTTGAAGTTCCAGGAAATACTTGGACTTTGAGTGTTTCACCAATTAACGGATGGGTTCGAAGTAGTGATTTAATGCCAGTTATTATATTAGCTATCTGTTTGTCATTGTTGATACCGTTATTAGTTTATACATTACTAAAAATTAACGAACAGCGCCGAAGAATGATCGATATTTCTAATCGTGATTATCTAACAACGCTTTATAATGGTCGGAAAATGAATTTTGTTTTAAACGACTTAATTGCTCGTCAAACTTCGTTTATTTTTGTTTATTTAGATGTAGATAAATTTAAAGTTGTAAATGACACATATGGTCATTTAGCAGGAGATGTGTTATTAAAAGAAATAGCTTTACGGATCATGAGGTACTTATCACGAGAGGATTATGCTTTTCGAGTAGGTGGTGACGAATTTGTCATCATTATTAAAAATAATTCTTCCACCAAGAAGACCCTCCAAATAATTGCTGAGCAAATAACAGAAAAGATAAATTTAGATGGCTTTGAATATTATCCGGAAGTTAGCATGGGATATGCTGTTTATCCTAATGATGGCAAAAGTTTAGAAGAAGTTATTAAATGTGCTGATAGTCGGATGTATGAAATCAAAAAACATAAGAATATATAATATAAAACACAGTGATTGTTAAATGATATGATTCCTCATAAGTAGTTTTTGGTCATTTGCCCTATCTACTTGATAGAGAGAATATCAAAAATAGATCACTGTGTTTTTTGTTATAAATTAGAATATTGTTGTGGATCAATCAAACTAGCAGCTGCTTGATCGCAAATAACAGTAAAGTTAGGGTGAAGCTTTAAAATTGTTGCCGGCACATCTTGATTAACAGGCTCATCTAAGAAGCGTTTAAAAATTTCTGCTTTTTCTTTACCATTAACGATCATGACTAGATGTTTGACTCGCATTAGACTTTTAGGACCCATTGTCAAAGTATGAGGTTGTTGAGGACGGTCTCCATAATCTGGATTAACGGCCTGCTTTTTCTTGAAATCAATACAGTAAGTATAACTGTCAAAAGGTGTACAACGAGGACAATTACCACAAAAATGTCCATCATATCCAAGACCAATCACCATTACATCAATTCCTCCAGCATTTCTAATTTTATTATCATAGTCTTGCCAGTCATTTGAAGTCATAATGTGAATACGCTCATCAGGAATATTAGCGGCTTTAAAAAATAATTCTTGCATATCCTTCCAGTTTGGTCCATAAGGTTCATCAATATATGGGTTTTCATCAAAAAGATAATACTCAATATCTTTAAATTTAGCCTGATTTTTTACATAAGGAATCATCATGTCATACATCGTCTTAGGAGAACGACCGGAAGTAAGTGAAATATTGACACGTTTATCTTGCATCATGGCACCTAATAGAATAAACATTGCACTTTCACTCATTTTTTGTTCATTTTCTGACTCTCATACACACCTCCCAGCCCACGAGACTAAGGCGAATATCGAATGCCGCCTTATGCTTGAAATACACACGATGACGACCAACTGGCCGATACCGCCGCCACCCCACCTGACCGTGCAAGAAATCGACCCACATCAGTCTCTCTCCGAACCAACCAGACCGAAGTTAATCAATCAGCTGTTGT
>OJJJ01000274.1_pt1 | contig 29881 bp, 30 predicted proteins | sample 1596311 | NCBI WGS metagenome assembly OJJJ01 (sample SAMEA4350140, study PRJEB24818) | metagenome | biome: human; feature: gut; material: faeces | place: Denmark | collected 2013-09 | reverse complement strand
TAAACTATATTCTAAGAAGTTTTCAACTTCTTATCATTAGATTTACGGTGCAAAAGACGCACCTTTTTATAAGAACTAACGATGTTAGTTCTTATAAACTATATTCTAAGAAGTTTTCAACTTCTTATCATTAGATTTACGGTGCAAAAGACGCACCTTTTTATAAGAACTAACGATGTTAGTTCTTATAAACTATATTATACCATATTTTTTTACATTCATCACAAGTTTATGAAATTTTGTGAATAAAGTTTTTTGTAGAATTTTGTAATTATAAGTAATATCAACGAACAAGTATTCGATTACAGGATATTACATCACATGAATAACAATATACATTTCATTTTAAAATAAGACTTATATAATTATCATGCAAAACAAATTGTAGTTCTTATGTCAAATCGTTTGGTATTCGAACGCTTTACAATAACGAAAGAAAGACAACGAGGAGGATTTATCATGACTGCCATGCAGTGGTTTTTTTCATTTTTGAAAAAATACAAACTCAACATTTTTTTTGCTCTATTTTTAGTAACTATCGTCTCATTATTGGCTATTGTTAACCCTTATATTTCAGGTATCATCGTAGATGATGTTATTGAAGGCGGTAAACACGATTTGCTACCCTCACTTGTAATTATTTTAATTACAACTACTCTACTACGCTCTTCATTAAAATATACATACCTTTATATTTTTGAAACGTCTTCACAAAAAATGCTATATACATTAAGAGATCATGTATATCGCCGTTTGTTGCAACAAGACTTTTCTTTTTATAACAAAAATCGTACGGGTGATTTAATGTCAAGGCAAACAGGTGATATGGATGCTATTAGACATTTCGTTGCCTTTGTTATCTATAATATTTATGAAAATACCTTACTTTTTATATTCGCGGTTGCTATGATATTTACGGTCGATTACCGTTTGGCACTGTGTATGATTGCAGTGGTTCCACTTACTATTTTAACAACAAAAAATCAATTAGGAAAAATAAAACCAGCATTCCAAAATATACGTATGCAATTTTCAAGTTTAAATACATTCGTTCAAGAAAACGTAAGTGGTAATCGAGTAGTGAAAGCATTCGCAAAAGAAGATTATGAAATCGAAAAGTTTAACAAGGAAAATGATGCATATAAAAATGCTGAGTTAGCCGCTACTCATATTTGGAGAAAATATGTTCCAGTGTTTGAATTCTTAGCCAGTTTTTTGACTGTAATACTTTACTTAGTCGGCGGATTAATGGTTGTAAACGACGCTATTAGTTTAGGTAAGCTGGTTACTGTAAGCGGTTACTTGTGGATGCTTAACAATCCACTTCGTATGGCTGGATGGCTTGCAAACGATTATCAAAGATTTGTAACCAGTGTGGAGAAAATATATTCTACAATTAGTGTTGAACCTAGTATAAAAGAACCACCATCACCATATGAAGTTAAGAAATTAAAAGGCATGATTGAATTTAAGCATGTTTCCTATCGTGCAGATGATGACATAATATTAAAGGATATTAATTTTAAAGTAACACCTGGTCAAACCGTTGGCATAATAGGGGCTACTGGTTCTGGTAAATCAACATTAATGAATTTACTATGCCGTTTTTATGATGTCTCAAGCGGAGAAATTTTAATTGATAATGTGAATGTAAAAAATTATGACTTGTTTTGCTTGCGTAATAACATCGGCATGGCGATGCAAGATGTATTTTTATTCTCTGATACCATTGAAGGTAATATCGCATATGGTAACCCAAACGCAAGTTTTGAAGAAGTCAAAGAAGCAGCACGAATTGCAAATGCTGATGATTTTATTAAAGAAACTCCCGATGGTTATGACACCATTGTCGGAGAACGGGGCATGGGTCTTTCCGGTGGGCAAAAACAAAGAATTTCACTTGCAAGAGCATTGTTAAAAGATCCGTCGATTGTTATTTTAGACGACACAACCTCTGCTGTTGATATGGAAACTGAGTCTCATATCCAAGATGCATTAAAAAACCTATCCGACAGTCGTACCGTGTTTTTAATTGCCCATCGTATCTCTTCCATCAAAGATGCCGACCTAATCTTAGTACTTGATAACGGAAGAATTATAGAATCCGGAACGCATAATGAATTGTTAGATATGAACGGATATTATGCAACGGTTTTCCACCACCAATACGGTGAATTCAATCAAATCCGCGAAGAACGCAAGAAAGGAGTTCGTTAATCATGGCTAGAAATAAATATGATATTGATGAAACTCTGCAGTCAGAATTTAGTTTCTCTCATTTAAAAAGGCTTGGATCTTATATAAAACCTTACCGAAAAGATATGATTCTTACCATTGTTATGATGCTCATTTCTAGTGCTTTAGGAATGCTAACACCAAGAATTCTGATGAAAATAGTAGATGACTACATACCAAATAAAAACACACGTGGTATTGTTACGATTAGTTTATTATTACTATGCATTTACCTAGTTATTGTGGTTATCCTTCGTATCAAAATAACGATTACTGCAAGACTAGGGCAAAATATTATCCATCAAATTCGCAGTGATATCTTCAATCATATACAAGAGCTTCCATTCTCTTATTATGATGACAGACCGCACGGCAAGATTCAAGTACGCGTTGTAAATTATGTAAATAGTTTAAGTGACCTTCTAAGCAATGGTATCGTTAATACAATTACTGAGTTATTTAGTTTATTTTTCATCGTAGGTTTTATGCTTTCGATCAGTGTACATTTAACGCTTATTTGCATGATTGGATTGCCATTATTAATGATTTTAATTTTTATTATAAAGAAAAAGCAACGGGTTGCATGGCAAATCTCAAGTAATAAGTCTTCCAACTTAAATGCCTATATAGCAGAAAGTATCAATGGAATCCGAGTTACACAAAGTTTTGTACGTGAGCAAGAAAATATTAAAATCTTCAATAACCTAAGTAGCAACTATAGTGTTGCTTGGATGAATGCAGTAAAACTAAACTTTTTACTTTGGCCCGCAATTGATAATATATCCACTTGGACCACATCTGCAATCTACATTCTTGGAGTTTCATGGATTAGCAATGGTATTGCTGGTATTACCACTGGTGCTTTAGTCGCATTTACTGGCTATATCGGTAGATTTTGGGCTCCGATTAATACGTTAGCAAGCTTTTATAATTCGTTATTAACAGCGATGTCTTATCTTGAGAGAATTTTTGAGACAATTGATGAACCTGTATTAGTAAAAGATAGAGAGGACGCAACGACCATGCCTCCGATTGTAGGTGAAGTTGAGTTTAAACATGTTTCCTTTAGTTATGAAGATGGAATTAAAATTTTAAATGATATCAGTTTCCACGTAAATCCAGGGGAAACCTTTGCTCTTGTTGGTCCTACTGGAGCAGGTAAATCAACAATCATTAATTTAATCAGTCGCTTTTATAACATTGATTCAGGGGAACTTTTAATTGATGGTAAGGATATAAACAGTGTAACAATACGTTCCTTACGCAAGCAAATGGGTGTTATGTTGCAAGACAGCTTCATATTTTCAGGTACCATTATGGATAACATTAGGTATGGTAAGTTAGATGCTAGTGATGAAGAAGTTATACTCGCTGCCAAAACAGTTTGTGCACATGATTTTATTATAAAACTAGAAAATGGATATCAAACGGAAGTAAACGAGCGTGGTTCTAGACTTTCTGCAGGTCAACGACAATTAATATCCTTTGCCAGAGCGTTACTAGCAGATCCTAAGATTTTGATTCTAGATGAAGCTACCTCTAGTATCGATACGGAAACTGAAATCCTATTGCAGGAAGGCTTGGCAAAATTATTAAAGAACCGTACTTCATTTATTATAGCACATCGCCTATCTACAATTAAAAGTTCCTCCTGCATTCTATATATCGATGGTGGAAATATAATTGAAATGGGCAATCATGAGACATTAATGGAGAAAAAAGGCCCTTATTACGACCTCTATATGTCTCAGTATAGTTTTCTCGATGCAGATGGAATTCTTAGTTAGTACATAAAGTATAAAATAATAATTAGGTTGTATCACTAGAACAATGTGGGTGTCAAAATACAAATTCAGTGTCCAAATGAATAAAGATAAATATTCATTTGGACGTCTAGATTCCTTACAAATTTTTTCACCATATTTAAAAGGCAGGTACAAAGAAGTTTTGTCACTGGATTCCTAGTTATATAAGAAACATAAAATATATATATGAAGATAATTATATTTTTAACCCAGTGCTACCTATTCTAATAGATGAATACTCCCTAAAACTTTCTTAATATGAAAAGTGTACCCCAAAAGGTAGAGACGAAAAGTCACTAATCTTCTAGGGTACACTTTTTTAAATTGATAACCAATACATTCTAACAAAATTTACAAAAGTTTTTACATAAGAATACAAAAAGAGTTAACGCTCAATTTTTGTGAAACTGCTAGGTTTTACTTCTTTAGATTGACTATCTTTTTTTGTTGAGTTTTGGACAACCTCTTTTTTTTCTGTGCCACTAGCGTTTGGTTTCACTGATTGAGAGGTTTGTTTTTTTTGATTGGACTCTTTTGAAGTTGCACCTTTAACTTTACTTTTAAATTCTTTACGTTTAGTATCTTTTAACTTATTTTCAACTTCTGGATTCTTATTCATTGAAGGAATTTCAAATAAAGGCTTAGGATTAAATCTATCTCTTGAAATATCACGCTTCTGAATACGATTATTCACAGCAGTACGTAATAGTGCATAAACAACAGAGCAGATTGGTATGAAAATTAGCATACCAAAGATACCCATCAAATTACCACCAACCGTTACCGCAAACAGTACCCATATGGATGGTAATCCTACCGAACCACCAACTACATGAGGATAGATTAGATTTCCTTCAATTTGCTGTAACACATTAAATAAGATAACAAACCATAATGCTTGTATTGGGCTTATCATAAGTATTAAAAATGCTCCAATGAAGCAACCAATAAATGCTCCAAAGATAGGTATCAATGCTGTAAATGCAATTAATACTCCAACAAGCAATGCATACGGTAATTTAAAAATCGTCATAGCTACAAAGAACATACAACCTAAAATTATTGCTTCTGTACACTGACCAGATAAGAAATTGGAAAATGTAGTTTCAGCTAAGGTAAAGATATATATTGTCCTTTCTGCCTTTTTTTCTGGAAGATAAGCATATAAAATCTTCTTCGCTTGTCTTGATAAGTTCTCTTTTTGCGTAAGAATATAAATTGCAAAAACAAATCCAATAATGAAATTCGTTAGACCACTAACGATAGAGCCAACGATACCAATAGTAGAATTAAAAATATTGCTTGTAAAATCCTGTGCGAAACCAAGGATGTTTTTTGCTAGCAACTCCCAATCAATTTGGTTCCAATCGAATTGAAAATCAGCGATATACGTTTGAAGTTCTGGATACTTATTTACAAGTTCTGTTAATTGTCTCTGTACCTTTTCACCAAAAGCAGGTATGCTTTTTACTAAAGTACCAATTGTTCGGAACAGTTCTGGCGATATTACAAATGTTACAATAAATATAATTCCTAAAATGAATATTAGAGTAAGTAAAATACTAATTGGGCGTTTGATCCTCTTTAGCTTTTCATTTCTAAATAGATTCCGTTCAATTACCCTCATTGGAACATTCATAATAAATGCAATACATCCACCTAATATAAATGGAGATAGTAATCCGATTACCCTCCTAAGCGTATGTAGTACAACATCAATGTTTTCAAAGCTCACATAAACAGCAATCGTAAACAGGATCAAACCCATTAATTTCTTCGTATTATTCTTGCTTAAGTCCATACGTTCATCCTTCCATTATAATTTCAGTTATAGCTATTTTAATTAATTCCCTTCAAGTCATAACGGTTAGCACATTAAATAAAGCTTTCACTAAATATAACATATCTACTATAGGTTCAGCAATTGTTTTACAAGAACAACCGCTTCACCTGCATCTTTAGAAAAACCATCTGCATGTATTTCATCGCAATAGCTTTGTGTGATAACAGCTCCACCAATAATAACTTTTGCTTTCAGACCGTTCACATCTCTTAATTTAACAACTTCTCTCATTTCTTGCATTGTCGTTGTCATAAGTGCAGATAACGCAATGATGTCAGCGTCTTTTTCTTTTGCAGTCTGAATAATAAGTTCAGATTTCACATCTTTACCCAAATCAATTACCTCAAACCCGTAATTTTTAAGCATCAATGCCACCAGGTTTTTTCCGATGTCATGAATATCACCTGCTACCGTAGCGATGACTATAATACCACGCTTTTGGTTCTCGTCATCTGATTGCAACATAGGTTCTAAATAGTCAATAGCAATTTTCATCGTTTCAGCTGAGGAAATTAGTTGTGGTAAATAATAAGATTGAATATCAAACAATCTTCCGACTTCGTTAATTGCAGGAATTAACATGTCATCTAGTATCGTAGAAGCAGAATAATTATTTTCCAGAGCAACTTTAACCAATTCAAGAATTTTTCTTCGATTTCCTTTTAAAACTGCGTTATAAATATCACTCCGTGATTGGTCAACCAAAGTAGCTTGAGATTCCACAAGTTTCTCTTCTTTAAGAGTCTTTCCACTAACTTCCTTTTCTAAAATGCTTTTATTAACATTTGTTTCATTTGTGCTTTTAGCTACGATATTCACCGGTCGATTGGACACACGATCAATATACCTGATATCTGATTCCTCTTTGAACATTAAAAGATCAGAGGCAAAGGCAGTATTCATTAACAAATCCTGGGATGGATTCGCAATTGCCATCGTCAGTCCTGCTTGAATTGCCATTGCTAAAAAGGTAGAGTTCACAAATTGTCTCTCTGGCAAACCAAATGAAATATTTGATAAACCTACGACAGTACCTAATCCTAATTCCTCTTTACAATAACGAATTGTCTCAAAGGTATCTAAGGCTGCCCTCTTATTCGCCCCAACCGTATTAACTAGTCCATCCACAATGATATCTTCTTTACTTAAACCATGTCTCTTTGCTTCCTCTAAAATTGTACGAATGATCTGTTTTTTCTCATTCAAATCTTTTGGTAATCCTGCATCTGACAATGGCAATAAAATGAACATAGCACCATATTTTTTTGCAATGGGAATTAACTTCTCGAATTTCTCTTTTTCTAATGAAATGGAGTTAATCAAAGCTCTACCTGGATAAATACGAAGCGCCGCTTCAATTACTTCCACATGACTAGAATCAATGCTAAGCGGAACATCAACAAGGCCCAAAACCTCATCAATGACTTGCAGCATCATCTCTTTTTCGTTAATCCCATTCATGCCCATATTAATATCTAGTATATCTGCTCCTAGTTCTACCTGCTCCGCTGCCATTGTAGCAACAAGGTCTAATATACCTTCCTTTAACTCAGCCTGTAACGCTTTTTTACCAGTTGGATTTATTCGCTCTCCAATTACCATAAAACGGCCATCCAAATCAATATGCAAGGTCTTTCTCTCAGTCGTTAACGCGCGAACTGTCTTTTCCACTGATTGATATGGTTCGTAATTTTTAGCAATGGAAGCAAGACCTTTTATGTGTTCTGGGGTGGTACCACAACAGCCACCAATAATGCAAGCCCCTGCCATAATTAAATCTTTTGATTTTTCAGCAAACTCATCTGCTTCCATGTCAAAGACTGTGTTTCCTTCCACTAACTTTGGCAATCCAGCGTTCGGTTTTGCAATAAGAGGTACTTTCGCATATTCCTTCATTAAGTTTAGGATGTTACACATTTTTTCAGGACCAGTAGAACAGTTAACACCGATTGCATCCACACCAAGATTTTGAAGTACAATAACAGCCGTTTCTGGATTTGTTCCATACAATGTACGATTATCATCGCCAAATGTTAAGGTTACCATTACCGGCAAATCACAAGTTTCCTTTGCAGCAATCACTGCTGCTCTACATTCCTGCAAACTCATCATAGTTTCAACAACTAGTAAATCAACGCCAGCTTCTACTAAGAATTGAATTTGTTCCTTATATATATCAATAAGTTCTTCAAATCTAAGCTTTCCTAGCGGATATAATTGCTCACCAGTCATAGTTAAATCACCAGCAATATATACGTTACGTTTCGTATTATTCCACTCGCCATAACGCTCAATCGCTTCTTTGGATAAATTAACCAAGTTGTAGTTGTATTCTTTGATTTGTTCTTCCAAACCGTATTCTTCTAATTTGATACGATTTGCAGTGAACGTAGGCGCATATAAAATATCAGTTCCTGCTTTTAAATAGTCTAATTGCAATTCGATAAGTGCTTCTTTATTGTTCAAAATCCACTGTTCTGGGCAAACACCGGATGTCATTCCCTTTTTCTGAAGATTGCTACCAGTAGCGCCATCTAATATAACAATCTTACTGTCCACAAACTTCCTAAACTCTTGTTTTTTCATGGTTTTCACCTTTCTTGCCTGTAGTTTTATACCATTTTAAAATAATCTATGATATATATTCTAATAATCCGTAATACCAGCCACAAATTCCATCCTTCTTAATTAAATACCCTCTACTGGTTTCCTCCGTAACGGAAACAATATCTCCAAATGTTACTGGTATTTGATAATCGGTAATGTCCTCTGTATGCCACTCCCCTTTTTTCATATAGAGATAATCATTTGGAATCCACAATTTGTAACCAGTGGATTTATGTTCGCAATACGAAAAGTCTTTTTCTTTTCTAAGAACCTGAACACTACTATCAACCCATGGTATATTTAAAGAATCCCCCCCTACTTCCTGGGTATTTAAAATTCTAGCTTTTTTTAATAAGTCAACATATTCATGGGTAAACTCATCCTTGTTTACATCTTCGATTATAAGTGCATTTAGTTGACCATCTCTTTTTAAAACATTTCCACCATCGATACTTATAATCTTATTAACCTCATCAATCCTTGGATTGCATACGGCAATTCGTTTACAATATAAAACTGCTGGCCAATGACCTACAACATGGTACTTATCAAAATGAAATCCTTGCTCCATAAAAGCATCTGCTCTCATTACTTGACTTGGCTTCATCTCCTCCAATCGGTCTGGATACACCGCTGCATGGGCAAATACATAATTACCAGTTTCTAAAACATGTGGCAAATTTAATATAAAATCAATTTCTTTTGCGTAAGCTTCTCGCAAAATTTTCTTAACAGCAAGCATATCCATATCTAGATTCATAGGAATCCCTAGTTCTCGGCACATTTCACCAACAAGTGTGTTCTTTCTTGAAACAATATATCTTAACAATTCTTCATTACCATTGTCTTTTAATAGTTCAAGGCAAATCATATCGCAATTTCCACAAATGGTATATACCGTATGTGACATCGATAAATCCATTACAAATCGTAACGTAGCTAAACTCTCATCGCCTTTTTCAACGATATCCCCTAATAAAACTAAAACATCTTTCGTTGAATAATTCACTTTCTTTAGCAACGCTTTTAGCGCCTCTAAATTTCCATGAATATCACTAATTGCAATCACTCTTTGATTTGTCATAATCTGTGGTCTTTTAATCTTAATCCCCATACACACACACCTTTCCTAAGATCACAACAAGATCTGAATATTAGTTTAAGCGAACATTTCTATCAATTTGTTCTGTTATAATTTATAAAATACAAGTTCTTATGGAATCAAAATTTTATCCATTAGGCTTACTCGGTTAAATGGTAACATGAAATAATATCCATCTGCAAATGGTTCTAGCTTTTTAATTATTTCATTTGCAATTTCAGCACCTACTCGCTCTGCTTCTTCTTTTGACATATTTTCATGATAACGAGCAACGATTTCGTCTGGCACCTGAATTCCAGCAAATTCATTTTTAATAAAATTAGCATTCGTATAACTAACAAATGGCATAATCCCACATAATATTTTAGTGTTCACCTTTGTTTTTATATATCGAATTTTATCTATTGTTTCATCACTATATATTGGTTGCGTTAAGAAATAAGATGCCCCAGCATCAATCTTCTTTTGCATACGTTCAATAGCTTTGTCTATATTTCGAACACCTGGATCAAACGCTCCACCAAAAACAAATGGCTCATCAAAAAAGTGTTCTTCATTCATCTCTTTAACGTACTCCATTAAGCGAATTGAGTTATAATCAAACACACCCGTTGTTTTTAAACGACTTCCATCTGGTACAGGATCTCCAGTAACAATTAAAAGGTTACGTATATCATTAGCATATGCACCAAGCAAAGAAGAACGCATGGATATCATATTTTTATCGCGACAACAAACATGTGGCATAACTGGCATTCCAGTGACATTCATAATTTTCACGCTCATAAGTATAGAATCGATACGACTTCTCCCCATTGGTGAATCCGCCATTGTAATAATATCTACATTATGCTTCTTTAAATATTCTGCACTGGCAATTACTTTCTTGTCATCTGCATTAAAGGGAGGATCTAGTTCGACTGCAACTACTTTTTTTCCAGAATGAAGTAACTCTAAAAATTTATTCTTGCTTTGATTTATTATAAAGGAAGCTTGTGTTTCATTCTTTTCCTTGTCGCAAGAAATAAATTCTTCCTGATTTAAGGCCTCGATACGAACTGGCTCCATATCCATGATTCTTTTTTTCGTTTCTTCTATATAGCTAGGAGTAGACCCACAACATGCTCCAAGGATAGCTGTTCCAAACTCAGCAATTTTCTTACAATTGTCTGCAAAATAATTCGCATTATCCATAAATACCATACGATTCTGATATTGTTCTGGATAGCCGGCATTTGGAGAAATCATGATATATTTATTTTTTGGTAAGTTTAAATTATTTAATATCTGCACCATATGACCGGAACCAATGCCACAATTAAATCCAACTGCATCGATTTCTGTTATATCTGCAGCACCTTCTAAAAGCTTAGCAGCAGAAGCACCTGTTCTAGTATAGCCATTTTTATTCAGGCAAAACTCTACCATTAAAAATGTATCTTTATTCTTCTCTTTTATATACCTTGCTAGCTGCTTGATATATCTTAAATCAGGAAACGTTTCAAATAATATAGCATCTACATTTTCCTTAATAAATACATCAATCATCTCTTTATATTCTATTAAAATATCTTCTTCCTCAGTGGTTGCAAACTCAGGAATCGGACCAATGTCTCCGGCAATAAAAGCACTCTGATTACATTCTTCGATCGCTTCTTTTGCGATATTGCAAGCTGCTGTAATCATATCTGCTTGCTCTTCTTTTGAAATACTTAATAATGTTCTATTCGCTGCAAACGTATTTGTTCGTAAGAGTTTTACACCAGCATTCAAGTATTCCTTATGTATTGTCTTAATTTTCTCTCTTGAAGTAATGTTAGCGTACTCCGCAATCGCTGGCTCACTAAGCTCGCGTGTTGCATAATAAGTGCCCATAGCTCCATCTGTTATTAATCTAGAAGTTTTCAAGTAATCAAATATTGTCATAGCGAATTAAATGCATATAGAAAAGCGATACTCACATGCATATACCTTTCTTAATTTTATCAAAATACAACTGTAATCAATTACTAAAGCTTGCTTAATGTTTCATATTATGATCTAGTATGATCAATTGTTATATAAGCATCTTTATATTAGATATACTATAGCAATAATCAGCGTTATTGAAAAGTATAATTTCTTATTTTATATATGTTTTTATCATTTTATTCGAATTTATTATAATACATAAAAATTTAATAAACTACCAATAGTTAACTTTTTGACAAACCTTCCTTTTGATGATATTATAGTTCCGTATAAATACAAGTCATTCATGTATATGCTTTCTTAAAAACTAAATTTACGCTAAAAAACTATAGACTATTTTAGGTTTTTATGAGAGAATATGGGGAAAGCAAATGCAGAGTATGCATATGTATCTTATCAAAAGATTGAAAGGAGTCTCAACATGATTTATTCACATGAAGTAGAAAATATGTGTCCTGTAGCACAGGGTGTTCACCATGGTGCTGCGCCAATCCCAGAAGAAGCAAAATGGGTTCAAAGTAAACAAGTTTCCGATATCTCCGGTTTAACACACGGTGTAGGCTGGTGCGCTCCACAACAGGGTGCCTGTAAGTTAACTCTAAACGTAAAAGAAGGTATTATTCAAGAAGCTTTGGTTGAAACCATCGGATGTTCTGGTATGACTCACTCTGCAGCGATGGCAGCAGAAATTCTTCCAGGTCTTACTATTCTTGAAGCTTTAAATACAGATTTAGTTTGTGATGCTATCAACACAGCAATGAGAGAATTATTCTTACAAATTGCTTATGGTAGAACTCAGAGTGCTTTCTCTGAAGACGGTCTTCCAATTGGTGCAGGTCTTGAAGACTTAGGTAAAGGTTTAAGAAGCCAGGTTGGTACTATGTATGGTACTTTAAAGAAAGGTCCTCGTTACCTTGAAATGGCTGAAGGTTATGTAACTGGTATTGCTCTTGATGAAGAAAATCAAATCATTGGATACCAATTCGTAAGTCTTGGCAAGATGACTGATTTCATTAAAAAAGGTGATGATCCTACAACAGCTTATGAAAAAGCTAAAGGTCAATATGGCCGTGTAGAAGACGCTGTTAAGATTATCGACCCAAGAAAAGAATAAAAAAGGAGGATACATAGAGATGGCTTTATTTGAATCATATGAAAGAAGAATTGATAAGATTAATGCTGTATTAAACAGCTATGGTATTGCTTCTATCGAAGAAGCTGAAAAGATTACAAAAGATGCCGGCCTTGATGTTTACAATCAAGTTAAAGGTATCCAACCAATCTGTTTTGAAAATGCTTGTTGGGCTTACATTGTAGGTGCTGCAATTGCTATAAAGAAAGATTGTAGAAAAGCTGCTGACGCTGCTGCTGCTATTGGCGAAGGTCTTCAGGCTTTCTGTATCCCTGGTTCTGTTGCTGATCAAAGAAAAGTTGGTATCGGACATGGTAACCTTGGTAAAATGTTATTAGAAGAAGCTACAGAATGTTTCGCATTCTTAGCAGGACATGAGTCCTTTGCTGCTGCAGAAGGTGCTATCGGTATCGCATTATCTGCAAACAAAGTTAGAAAGAAACCATTACGTGTAATCTTAAACGGTCTTGGAAAAGATGCTGCTCAGATTATCTCCCGTATCAATGGTTTTACATTCGTAGAAACTCAGATGGATTACTATACTGGTGAAGTTAAAGAACTTTTCAGAAAATCGTATTCTAAGGGACCACGTGCAGAAGTAAACTGCTATGGTGCTAACGATGTTACTGAAGGTGTTGCAATCATGCATAAAGAAGGTGTTGACGTTTCCATCACTGGTAACTCCACTAACCCAACTAGATTCCAACATCCAGTTGCTGGTACTTACAAGAAAGAATGTATGGAACAAGGTAAGAAATACTTCTCCGTAGCTTCTGGTGGTGGTACTGGTAGAACTCTTCACCCAGATAACATGGCTGCTGGTCCTGCTTCTTATGGTATGACTGATACTATGGGTAGAATGCATAGCGATGCTCAGTTCGCTGGTTCTTCTTCCGTACCTGCTCACGTTGAAATGATGGGTCTTATTGGTATGGGTAACAATCCAATGGTAGGTGCTACTGTTGCTGTTGCTGTTGCTCTTCAAATGGCTGCTGAAGAAGGTAAGTTCTAGGATTTACTGGTCTTTTGAATACGCAAGTATAATATAAGTATAAAAAATCCTTTAGATATAACTCTAGGGGATTTTTTTTCATATAGTATTATTATTTCCTATAGCATTATATTACAATCTTTGTGATTTTACATTATGAAATTCCTATATATTAATAGAATCTACATGTATCCCATGAAAAATCTAATACCTCATTTAAATTTTCGTAGAATTGACGCTTATTTCTTTTTATCATTCCTAACATATTTTTCTGCAATCACGCATTCATAGATTATCATCAAACCAATTGCTCCAAAAAAAGCTATAACTCCAAGTAACATTCCTACTGTCTTTTCTGATAAAAAGAAACTAGTTCCCCCAGTAAGACCAAACACCACACCGTAACCAATGAATAGTATTCCGCATGCACGATTATACGCTTTTACATCCGTTATAATATTAGCTTGTGGCGCTTTAATATTACTATAGATACCAACAGGTTTTTCACTCTTGATTGCCATGATTCCAATTATGAGAAAAATTATAAATATGCCAAAGCATATAAACATAATAGTCATAATAAACACCTCGTAATTTTGCGTACTATTATAATATTCGACGCTCTGTTTCTATTTGTACCGTTCCTATGTAATTCATAGCTTAGCTTCCCAAATTGTAACTATTATATTTTTATAAGGTTTTATAAAGCACGTGACGCGGCAGTCCCCCATATTTCTTAGTTGTAACAACAATTTTATAACCAAGAGAAATAAAATTATTTAAACTATATATATTTTCTGGATGAACCGTAGCCATATAATAAATGTAATCATTATGTAAATATGACTCTGCCCATTCAATCAAAGATCTTTGAATATGCATGCCCTGAAATTCTGGTAAGACAGCAATTGACTCCATATGAGCCACTTTCATTAGCTGCGACTGACCCAACTCAAGATAAGTCCCTAGATTATCCTTTGCATCTTTCGGAAACCGTACCATCAAATATCCTGCTATCTTTCCCTTTGATTCAGCTTTAAATATAATGCCTTCCTTTGCAATATGACGATTTAAAAACTCCGCATCATCGGGACAAAACCAACTAACATCTGGCATTAACTTAATAATTTCATTTATAATTTCACTTATTTCTATTACATCATTATAATCTGCTTGACTAATCTTAATATCCAAATTCATTTTACACCTCATTCTTGCGCACGTTTTTTGCGCATAATAAGTTTGTGGTGCGCAAGCACAAACTTGCGTGTAAAAAATGCTCTTTACTTTTCACACTACACCTTCATTGTAATTTATTCCTGTATTTTACTATCCATTATACTATTTTTTAAAAGAATAAGATATAAGAAAAAGAGTTACATTATTATTAATATAACTCTTTTCCTCACTCAATCTGTTCTTAATTTTTCTCGTCGATATTATTATTTTCTCGATTTTTATATCCGTTTTTTATTTTTCTTTTTTATTGTTATTACCCTGTATATCTGGAGGTCCAAATGAATAGATCTGATGATAGGATTCTGTTTCATCCTCATTCAGAGGAGGTCGAAACATTAATCCAGTACAATCTGTCGTTGAACTACTATTGCAAATATCAATATCACCAACATTATATTTATCAGTTTCTTTTTCGTTGATTGTATTTGCTGTATTTACTTGGTTATACTTATGAATTCGAATTGTTGATTTGTCATCCATCATAATGCCCCTTTCATATTACAATAATTTTAAAGTAAAAGAATGATCTGTTTGTACAACAAACAATTACTTCATATGAAAGAAAATGATACAATTGATTTCTTTCTTCTATTCATTCCTTGCTATTTAGTATGGCATCTTAAAAAATAAATATCCTTTATGCAACTAGAAAGGCTTGGATACAAATCAATTTTTTTACATTAATCACATTAAGTTAAGATATTTTATCACGAAATTAGATTTTAGAATTTAATATAAATTTACCGTTACTTGTAACATACTATAAAACATAAATTACTAATGTAATCGTTATATAATCAAAAAGATACTACTATGTACAATTAATTTTGAATTCTTCTTGAGTTAAAACATATTTCGTAATTTAATGTTTTAACGAATCATATCAATTTGGCCCTCGTCCAATTTTCTAACAAATCCCATACTCTTATATAAGTGAATTGCATTTTCATTACACTCATCTGCCATTAAAAATGCTTTTTTAACATTGCGCGCTATTCCATAAGCAAAGGCCTGCCCAATTAATTTTCTTGCAATTCCTCTGCCTTGATATTCCGGTTTAACTGCAACTTCTCGAACCCATAAAGTTTTATCCTCATCATTACCATAGATACCAACACATATGATACCAACCAATTCATCAGTAATTTCAGCAATTACTGCACTGTCGCTTACATAATCCGGTACGGCCGGTGAACTACCATCAATCCACTGTTTCATCCATTCCTTCGTCTGACCAGCAAATCCTCTGCTCTGACCTAAACACGAAAATGTTACATCGGATGCTTTCATATAATTACTGTGATCAACATAGATAGGTTCAACATAATTTGCAGCGATTTCTAAATTTCTAGCAACATACTCCTGCCAATATGCATGCACCTCGAAAGCTTCTTCCTTTAAATCTTCCACCCACTCTTTGGGTATAAATTTAATCACTTCATTCTCATTTCTCTTCTGCAATCGTCTCGCTAAATCTTCAACTTTGTTACATGCCCAATGAAATTCATATTTACCATCTTCGGTGTTGTATCCATAAATAATTATGGAACTCTCATCGTTTTCTATGATTTCATAATCAATAACCTCTTCATAATCTGTATAATTTAAAGAAGTATAAGTAAACTGTTGCAATGCATTTTGCACGCTTAAAAATTGTTCCTCTGTCATAATACCCTCCACCCTACAATTCATTATATCATGAATAAATTTAGTTCATGATATTGTTACTCCAACCACTATTTGCAAGCGAGCTTGCAATAGCTCATTCCATTTTCATTATATCATGAACAAATTCAATTCATTCATTGGTATATTACAATCATATGTATTTCTTCCAACTTCTAAATCCAAAATTTCTATGATTGAATCGACATTGTTTTTATTCGTAACGTATAGTTTTAATAATCTTGCTTCTGAATAGGCAGTACATTATCGTATACCTTTCAACTCCTTTAAGTTTGCTTCATTACAATTTTTTTTACAGTTGATACATGTAATTTTTAGCATGCTCTCATAATCAAGTTTATTCGCTCAAAAAACTTTAGTCGTTCATCAAATGTTTAATGATGAAAAAAGCATATAGATTACCTCCTTGGCATGAATATAATGAAACAAAAGATACTAGATAATTTCTTAAAATAGACCAATTAATAAGGTTTATTATATCTCAATTTTTTCCATTTATCAATTATAACTTCTCCTCCGGTCGATGACGTTAACCTAGTAATTTCACTTATAATAGATATACAAACACATATATTTATAGGTAATCTAACTTGCATAACCATAGACAATCATAGCTAAATATATATGATTATTTTAAGTCCTAATATAAGAAAAACTTCACATTGATATTAATTTTTTATACTAATATCAATGCGAAGCTTATTTATTGAAATAATTTATGAAAGATTTTTTTACCCACATTCAGTTTCCCATTCCTCAATTGAAACAGACATAATCACACAATCTTTAAACCCACCTTCGTGCATTTCTCTACTCTCTAGAACTGCTCGTTTTGTAAAACCACTTTTCTCATAGCATCGAATAGCTCGTTTATTCCAAGTTTGTGGATCGATAAATATTACATCTGCCTGAATGACTTTAAATATATATTTCATTAATCCCTTCACAACACAAGTTCCTATGCCTTGATTCCACATATCCAATTCGCCAATAAATAAATCAATACCATAAGGTAATTTGTATTTACTTAAATCAATAGAACCATCTACCCCATACTCTTCCTCTATTAAAGGATAATATTGTATATATCCTATTGCTTTTTGATCATACTCAATAATACAAGCTTTGCGTAACTCTTCTCCTTTTGCTCGAGGTGCAAATTTCTTCATTACCTTATCTAAATCAAATACATTGTTTCGGCCTTCATAATATTCGAGTACTTCTGGAGTTGAAAGCCATTTTACCATATGACTATAATCCATAATATTATCTTCCATCTTACGAATCCCAAGTTTTTCGTTTAGAAATAAGTATCTCATGCCTCTACCCCTTAATGATATTTCTTTTTATGAATAAGTTAATTTATTCTTCTATTTTAAAATAATGAAATCAAAATAATAGTTAACATAATTAATAACTAATATATAATAACATATTTTCATATTAGAACCAACTGTTTTTGCTTAAATTCTTACATTTTTTATCAACACTTTATATATTTATTTGTTATTTTTAAAATAATATGTAACATATGCACAAATTATACTCTTTATCTTTCTTACTCTATATACATCTCCAATAATAATAAATAGAATTTTTTTATATTTTATTATATTTCCGCAATTATTTAATATATCATTCTTCTTACTATATTGTATTTTGATATTATAGAAAAAAAATAATATCAATAGAGGCATTACTATTATAATATAATTTTTTATAAAGTAAAATTATGATTTGTTTTCATATCATAATGTTTTGTTATATATCGTTTTATATACTCACACCTATAACAATGAATTATATCTAAATATACCTCAGCCATCAAAAAAAGATCATCGATAAAATACCAGATGATCCTTATCTTTGAAGTTCTTATTACTATATATCAATATTATAATTTAGTTATTATAAATCACTTTTTATGTGCTTTTCATTCTTAAAAATAAAATAACAAATCAAGGTAAAACTTAGTAGAATAACGAGGTCTGTAATGATGAAATAGTGTAAAATATTTTGTGCAAATAAAAATAGAAAAGTTCCATCTGACTGTATCAAGCGACGCGGTTTGGAATTTGCAAAATAATATTTTATAAAAAATCCTTGCTATCAATTTCCACTAGTTCTGCATTTTTAATATCATATTTTCCTACCATCTCTTCAAATGGAGTGTTATGTAAATAGCATAGAAGTGCCATGATTACTGCACTGTGAGTTACCACCAATACATTGCCTCTCTGCTTTTTTATAATCGTTTTTATAGCCGTAAGTACTCTATCTAATAAATCCTGATAGGATTCACCATCCGGTGTTTTCATATACCTTCTATTTGTTATCCATTTCTCAAATTCCTCTGGAAAACTTACTTCAACCTCATTCCATGAAAGTCCTTCCCATAGCCCCAAATTCATCTCTTCTAAGCCTTCTAATGTTTCATATTCCATGTTCAATTTTTCAGCTACAATTTCAGCGGTTCGTTTTGCTCTCTTTTGTGTGCTGGAATAAATTTTTGTAAAACTATATTCTCCTAATAATAAATTATCTCCAAGTTGTTCTGCTTGCATAATCCCAGTTGCATTTAATTCAGTATCTTGTTTTCCTTGAATTTTCTTTAACCGATTCCAGTCCGTTTCTCCATGCCGTGTAAAAAATAATTTCATCTTAGTCTCCGTTCTAGTATTTTTCTTGATTTGTCTTTCTATTATTTTATCACTTAGACCTTATCCTTGATATACTATAACTTGTTCTTTATAAATTTTTCATTTCTTAAATAATTTCTTATCAAATCTGCTATCCCTATAACGATAACACTCCATCTTACATAGCTATGTCCTATAATAATAGCATCCGTGTTTTCATAATGCTTAAAACTTAAATAACAAATCAAAGTAAAACTTAGTAGAATAACAAGGTCTGTAATGTTGATGTATTGATAAGTTATATATTGCTTATTATTAATATCTTTATATGCTTGATACAAATAAAAAACTCCAAATAAAGCAACACTTATTACCTCTGCTAAAAACTTATAATCACGGTTTGGAATAAAGTCCAAGGTAGATAGTAAGATCGAGGCTATTAATATCAAAATCATCGATGATTTGAATATAGATTCAATTAGCCTCATAATAAATTTCAATATTCTCATATATCCCCCATATACTTTAAATTTAATAGATTTAATTAGGTTTCGCTATTCAATCGTTGAAATTTCAAACTCAAAAGGAAACTCTTTAGCCTCCTCTTTTTTAAAATCAACAATATAACCGACACCATTTTGATAGAAAAAACCGTTCGTAATTTCAATTCTTAAATAACACATATTCTCATCTTTTTCATTGTTATGTGCAAAGTACCATGGCTCAAACACTTTTATTAATTTTTCTCTAATTTTAGTATTTTGAGGCTCCAATGGATGTCCAATATTGTATGCTAGACCGCTAAATCTATACTGCTTATTACAAAGCGAAACGTTAGGATTTTGTTCAATTTCTTTTACTTTCTGCGATTTTGCATATGTAACAATGTAAAAATTGGAATCCTCATAATATGTATCAACAAATCTTACGGATGGTACATTTTTATTCGCAGTTGCTAATGCAAATTGATAGTCTTTAGAAAAAAGACGATTCATTACTTCCATGCTTTTTTCAAATACATTCATTTATTTAACCTCCTCATAATGCCCCTTTATGATTATTAAATATCATCATAATCTTACTTTTAAACCATACAGACGTATATCGTTTAGTTCCGTAGGATTCATTAAACCACTTTCATATAACTTTAAAAATTCTTCCGAAACACTACTATCATTATCTATCATATTTTAGTTCTCCAAAGATTTTATAATATGAACTATAAACATTTTTATAATACAACATTTTTACGCATGTTACAATATTTTACTTTTTTTTAAGGATATAATAAAACTAATCCAATTTAGCTGATTTATTGCTTACTTATTTATTCACTTGATCGTCAATATTGTAGATTGCATCTTGGTATAAAATGTAATACTATATTGATAACTACAATATATGGTCTATTTTTAAATAAGGCTTTCAATGAATATTGGTATGATTGATAAAAAATATAACGAAATCATCCCTAAAATGGTTAAATTCCATTTAGAAAATAAGGCAATAATTCGTAATATTATTTCACTTAGACTAATTATTAAAAGATAAGATTACATGGAGGTACCAAATGAAAATTCGTAGCATTAAAATAGAAGATGCAGAGCAGTTCTTAACTATGATGCTTGCACTTGATAATGAAACAAAAATGATGATGCTTGAACCTGGAGAGCGAACAGCTGATTTAAAAGCTATTGAGTCAATGATTAAAAATCGATTGGATCATTCGAACTTTTTTATGATTGCAGAACATAATAATGAACTCATCGGGTTTATGACAGCTGACCGTGGTCAATGCAATCGCATCAAACATACTGCATATATTGTAATAGGCATTAGAGAAAAACATCGTGGACTAGGAATCGGTACAAAATTATTTGAAGAACTGGATAAATGGGCTCTAAATAACAACATCACACGCCTAGAATTAACAGTAGTGGCATCGAATCAGCCAGCGTTACATTTGTATCAGAAATTTGGTTTTACCATAGAGGGTACGAAAAGAAATTCTATGATAGTTGATGGTACATATGTCGATGAATATTATATGGCAAAGTTATTGAAATAAAATGTGGAGGTTGACCAAAATGGTCTTATAAATTTTATGAGTTGCTTGATTTGTGAAAGAATTGAAATGATAAAGAATAATATTAATCCATATTTTGTTATAGAACTTGATACAGGATATGTTGTTATGGCAGATCATCAAAAATATAAAGGTTATGTCTGTTTTTTGTGTAAAATGCATGTTACCGAACTTCACCTTTTGCCATATAAATATAAAGTAAAACACTTAGAAGAAATGAGTATTGTTTCTGAAGCGATATATCATGTTTTTAACGCCGATAAAATGAATCATGCTATGCTTGGTAATCTAGATAGTCACGTTCACTGGCACTTGATACCAAGAAAAAAAGATGACGCTCCAGCACACTCACCAATATGGCGCTTGCCAGATGAAGAATTATTTGATGATTCTTATCGTCCGAGCAAGGGAGAACTATCCAATATGGCATCTGCATTAAAAGCAGAAATTATCCGCTTGATCGAATGTCCGGTTGATTCCCAATAAAACAAAGATTTATCAAAGAATCATCCATTTCTAGCGTGCACAATATATATAAAGGGGGACACCTAAAAATGTTTTTTATAGTTACAGGCATTATTTGTGCAGTTATTTTCTTTGCTATTCAACTTGTGTTGTGCAACAAAGCAAAGAAAACTTCAATAAAGTGCATTCCTATATATCTCATTATATTAGGAGCACTTATCTGTACCGCTAATTATGTTGGCCTTTTTGGCTCTTATTCTGCTGGTGCAATTTCAGGAAATGAACTTGTCGCAATTATTTATGGCTTTTTTGTTGGTGCAGCATTTACAGGTGTATTGTTCGCATGGGCAGCTTATGGGATTAACTATCTTATTCATAACAGATAAAAGTTCCTATATCTGTATGACAGGCATAAAAATAAGGACTTTAACCTAGTCCTTATTTTTATGCCTGCCAACTTACTACCATTACAATTCATTTTTCCTAATAGCATGCCGAGAACTATACTAATCTACAAACGCTAGTAGTATAATATTTATTCTCTTATCTTTCATTAATCCTCCCATCCCTTACATACATCAACCCACTCCACATATCCAGATAATGTTTCAAGTTCTTGGATCGTCAACTCAATTGCGCTATTGCTACTTCCACAGGCCGGAAATACGGTATCAAATCTTTTCAACGACTCATCCAAATAGACAGTTACCCCATCATTTACTCCAAACGGGCAGACTCCACCAATCCCATGTCCAACCATTTCTTCTACCTCATTTGCTGCTAACATGGTTGCTTTTTTTGAAAATTTAGCTTTATATTTTGCATTATCAACTTTTGCATCACCTGCTGCTACTACTAAAATACAGCCGTCATCAATTTTGAATGACAAACTCTTAGCGATACGTTTCGGTTCACATCCCAAAGCTTCTGCCGCCAATTCAACCGTTGCGCTTGATACTTCAAATTCTTTAATCTTACTATCCATATCCCATTGTTTTAAGTATTCTCTTACTCTTTCTATTGCCATAATAACCTCCAAATTTCTTTTTTCTTTGGTTTTTACTATTTACTTTTGTTTACTATATGAAACATCCTAGCGCAATAGTAACCCTTGATTCTATCGATTATACCACTATTTAACAGCTTTTATTAGGATTAATTTTAATAACTTTTTATTTAGTAGATTCTCTTTCGTATTCTATTCTATCTAACTTTACTACATTTCATTTATTTGACCATCTTTAATCACGATAAAAAAATACATTGATATCAGAAAAACAGACAGCATAAAGATTTAAGGGGAATACATCTAAATTTTACAAGTATCGTAGATCTAAGTATAGAAATATTTGTTTTAATATTTTCTAAGACATGATATTATGATATTGGAAATTATAAACAAGAAAATATGCTGCGAGGTATCAAACATGAATATGTTATATCAAAATGCCAGAGATTTTATATATCGAAATGCCAGACCACTGGACTATGTACGGTGGCAGTATCATTTTGAAAATGGGAGCAAACATGCTGTGTTAAATTCTTTGGCTTATTATCAGAATGCAGATGGTGGCTTTGGTCATGCACTTGAGCCTGATGCTTGGAATCCTAACTCTTCTCCAATTCAAACTTGGGCAGCTACAGAAATACTCCGTGAAATTGATTACACCGACAACACGCATCCAATTATCAAGGGGATTCTACTTTACCTTGGAAGTGGTAAAAATTTTAATGGTCAGTTCTGGTATAATTCCATCAAAAGCAACAATGATTACCCTCACGCTCCATGGTGGCATACCGATAGCGAAAGTTCCTGCCATAATAACTATAATCCCACCGCTTGCCTTTCAGGATTTATTATCCGTTTTGCAGACAAGGACAGTGACCTTTATAAACTTGGCTGTCGTATCGCTATTAAAGCCTTTGATCAATTAAAAGCCGCAGAAAGACAAAATGATATGCACACAACAGCTTGCTATATTCGACTTATGCAATACATAGAAGAAGCTGGAGAAACGGATATCATCGATTTAGCCACCCTAAAGGCTATATTGCTTGCCCATGTAAAAAGTAGTATAACCCAAGACACTGCAACATGGGAAAGATCGTATATCAGCAAACCGTCACAGTTTTTCAAAACCAAGGATAGTATTTTTTACGAAGAAAATAAAGCAATTGCCGAATATGAATGCGATTATATAGTAAATGCGCAGCTTGATGACGGTTCGTGGAATATTACCTGGAGTTGGAGCGAGTATCCAGAGGAGTGGGCAATCAGTAAAAATTGGTGGAAGTCCAATGGCATTATACTTAACTTACTATATCTAAAAGCTTTTGAAAAACTATAATTGAGAATAAAAGATAATAGTTCTCTAGATAATAGATGACTAGATTAATCCTATAACAGAAGAAAGTTGTACTTTCATATTTCATCAGGATATGCTATCAGAAGTGACTAATTTTCTTAACGAGCCTGCACATCCAAAATATCATGACATTGTTTTTTAATTAATCCTGCTCGTAAATAATTTACACAAAGAAGCTCTCTTGGTTTAAATCTTTTCCCAAGAGAGCTTTTTATACTTTAATTCTTTTTATTCCTCATCAAAATTCACATGATATACCTTATCTTTCACATGAATATCAATGTAAGATAGATTAAATTCTTCTTCTAGAACATCAACCTTATATTCATAAAAGATATCGTCCGTTTTCTTTGACATAAATATATAGCTACCTACTTCTTTGTCTTCAATTTCATCACATATTTCATCATAGATATCAAATCCATCGACTTCACCAAGATAGCCTGCTTTACGGATTTTGTCCTCTATCATTTGATATAATTCATCCATTAACTTTACATCTACCTTTCTATCGTTTTTCTGCTATTTCACTTGGTTTCTTGTAAATACTGTTTGCTGGTACAAATCCTCTAACGCTGGACAGTGGATAGATACTGCTATCACGTCCGATTACTGTTCCAGGATTTAATACGGAATTACAACCAACTTCTACACGGTCACCAAGAATAGCACCCATTTTTTTGAGATTCGTTTCAATTTTTTCATCCCATTGACGTATGGTTACCAATGTTTTATCCGATTTTACATTGGATGTAATGGAACCAGCTCCCATGTGAGCTTTATATCCAAGTATCGAATCCCCTACATAGTTATAATGTGGAACCTGAACTTTGTTAAATAAAATAACATTTTTTAGTTCTGTTGAATTACCTACCACAGCTCCTTCACCAACAATAGCATTTCCACGAATAAAAGCGCAGTGACGAATTTCTGCATCTTTTCCAATGATTGCTGGACCATGAATATATGCACTCGGTGCAACTACAGCAGACTTCGCAATCCATACATCTTCTCCAATTTTATTGTATTCTTCTAAAGATAAGGTTGCTCCTAACTCTAATATAAAAGTACTGATCTTTGATAGTGCTTCCCATGGATATGTAATCCCATTAAAAATCTCAGAAGCAATTGTTTGACTTAAATCTAATAATTCACTAATCTGTAATTCACTCATATGATTTACAGCGAATTTTGCTTCGCTGATACCTCCCTTTTATTAATACGATTTTTATTAAGTTTTGAACAACTAAATAAGATAATTCAATTACACGAACATAATAAAATCTATAATACGAAATTATTTTATACCATCATACGAAGTTTTAGTAAAAATATTCATGTTATCTAAAATAATCTTAATTAGTTGATATTATTTTATATTTTGTAATCATCAAGATTTAATAAATCATCTAATAGTTCGAGTCTTATCGCTTATAATTCGATGCAGCCTCGTTAAAAAAGTAAAACAGTTGATTTTCATTATTAAGAGACTTTACACCTTCTGTCATCCGTTGCACAAAGCCATTTAACTTTTGAGTATACTCATCCTTCGTGATAGAACCTTCGGATACATAGGTTAATCCTTTTTCCCAACTTGCTGTCAATTCTGCATTTAGTAACGATTTAATCGAGGTATTTACAACATCATAAATCATTTCACCAAGTAAAGAAGGGGTCATAATTTGTGTCTTCTTATTTAGTGAAAGATAATCAATTTTAACGAGTTTGTTTAAGATTTCGGCCCTAGTTGCACTTGTACCAATACCACTACCCTTGATCTGCGCGCGTAATTCTTCATCTTCAATTAACTGACCCGCATTTTCCATTGCAAGAATTAAGGAACCAGAGTTATAACGTTTTGGTGGTGCTGTTTCTCCTTCTTTAATGCAGAAGGAATTCACATTTAGCTTCATTCCCTTTTTCAGTCCTTTGATTACTTCAAAGAAATCTAGTCCAAAACTATCATTGTCCCCATCCTCATCGTTTGAGTTTTCCTCTTGCTGTGCATTCGAATCTTTCTCTTTTTTTTCTGTAGCATTCCCTTGATATCCAGCTACCTTTAAATAACCTTCATCCACCATAACTTTGAAATTGGAAAAAAAGCATTCCGTATCAATCTTCGTTGTTAATGAAATCTTTTGATATACCGCTGGTGGATAAAAAATACTTAAGAAACGTTTTACTATCGTCACGTAAATTTTCTTAGCAGTAAGCGACAGTGACCCTAATGCTGAAAATCCTTGTCCTGTAGGAATTATGGCATAATGGTCAGTGATCTGTTTATCATTTACATAACGAGTTTTTGCAATGTTTTTATAAGAGCCTAGCTCTAATATTTCTTCGGCAAATGCCTTAAATTGTCCAAGATTTTTTAAACCACCGATGTTTTTATGAATTTCTTTAGCAACCGCAGTTGATAGTACCCTTGCATCGGTTCTTGGATAAGTAACCAACTTCTTTTCATATAACTCTTGTGTAAACTTTAAGGTTTCGTCTGGACTTATCTTATAAAGTTTTGAACATTCATTTTGAAGTTCCGCTAAGTTAAATAATAGTGGAGGGTTCTTATTCTCTTTCTTTTTCTCAATTTGAATAATTTCTGCTTGTAAGGTTTCTTCGGTATCTTTCTTTAATAAAGCCAAATAACTATTTTTATTATTCTCCTGCTTTGCCTCATATTCCGGTTCATAGCCAGTCAGCATCTCAACTAATTTTTCTGCATCTATTTTTTCACGAAATCCATTTTCTTTATAAAGCTTTGGAGATAAATAATATTTTGAACCTTCAACTGCTTTAAACTCTCCATCAAAGGGCTTCATAGATGTATCTAAGGATATTGTTACGCGGTAAAATGGTGTCTTTACAAAGGCACGAATCTCACGTTCTCTACGAACTACCATCCCAAGTATACAAGTCATAACACGCCCAACGGAAATAGCTTGTCTTTTTTCACTTTTCAAAAAATTATTTACTGCATTTCCATATTTTAAAGTAAGGACACGTGAAAAATTAATCCCCATTAAGTAATCTTCTTGAGCACGTAAATATGCGGCATCCGATAAATTATCATATGCGGATAATGGCTTTGCTTCTTTAATTCCTCGAAGAATCTCTTCCTCGGTTTGTGAATCTATCCAAACTCTGCGTTTTTCCTTCGTATTTGGAACTTTTGCCATCTGATCTACCAATCGATATATGTATTCTCCTTCTCGCCCAGAGTCAGTGCAAACATATATCTTATCAACATCTTTACGATTCAATAGGGCGGATACCGTCTTAAATTGTTTGCTTACATTTGGAATTACCTCATATAAATAATTCTTTGGCAAGAATGGAATCGTCTCAAGTGACCATCGTTTTAACGCCGGATCATAGCTTTCTGGGTATGCCATGGTTACCAAATGACCAACACACCAGGTCACTATACTATCCTCTGCCTCCATATAGCCATCGTGTTTTTTAAAACTTACCTTAAGTGCCTTTGCAAATTCTTGTGCAACGGAAGGCTTTTCTGATATATATAAGCTTTTTGACATGTATTCATCCAACTTTCTTTTTGTTACAAAAACGTATTCGAAGAATTGAAATAGCTCTTTTTTACAACTCTATTCTTACTATTCTAACATACGATGAAGTTTTTGTGAAGTTATTCTAGCTTTAAAAGCCCTTCTCATATAATAACCAAGGGGACTCCTTATCATCCCTTACCAAAATCATTGCATAATTAGGGAATGTCCCCTCCGTCCATGATCCAGTGATCCCTTTTGGATATTCTACTTCAATTGATGCAAATAGAACAAGTAAAAACTAATGTATTTAATCAATAACTTAGATTCTTATCTTATACGTTAGTATTTAAGAATCAAATTGCTTGCAATTGGAGGTTTTACGAAGTTAAAAAAAGAAGAAAATTTCATTTGTTGGTTCAATCACTTAGTTTTATCTTAGAAATCTAGAAAAAGCGTTTTATCAATTTTATTATTCACAAAAACAATTGCACATTATATATATCTTGTATAAAATATATGGTAACAATTGGTGATTAATCGCTGATATTCATTCTAATTCAAGTTATAGAAAGGAACGTTAATTATGACACCTAAAAAACAAAATTACGAAAATCTAGCAGATAGTCTAATCGAAAAATTCAATCTTCGAGGAATTGAAGGATATTATTGTGATAACAAGGAAGAAGCACTTACAATGGCAAAACGATTTTTAACGCCCGATTGCTCGATTTCTTGGGGTGGTTCAATGACCTTAGAAGAAATCGGATTCTTCGATGAAATTAATGAATCTGACTATGTAATCTATGATCGAAATTCCGCTACAACACCAGAAGAATATTCAGAAATGTATAGTAAAATAGTAAGCTCCGATTATTATTTCATGAGTTCCAATGCAATTACTTTGGATGGTCAATTAATTAATATTGATGGTAGGGGCAACCGTGTAGCCTGCCTCATTGCAGGACCCAAAAACATAATTATCATTGCCGGGATGAATAAAATTGTAACCGACGTTGAAAGTGGTATTGAACGAGTTCGTAATATGGCTGCTCCTCCAAATACTGTTCGTTTACATAAGAAAACACCTTGTGCCGAGCTTGGACGCTGCGCCAATTGTTTAACCGATGATTGCATTTGCTGCCAAATTGTTGTCACTAGAAAATCATTAATTCCAGGAAGAATTAAAGTAATCTTAGTTGGAGAAGAGTTAGGATATTAATTTTTCACTAATTTTGTTCCCATATTCTTTACATATACGATCTTGTTTTATAAATTACTTTACTACATATTTATTTATAGCTTATCGCTATATTCGCAATCTATTAGAAATAGCTTTATTACAAGCTTTTATTAACTTTTTTAAACCCTTTATTTGGTTTTTTAAATTTTTATAAATCATATTTTTTTTGACTGATTCTGTTTATACTTTTCTAAAAATATATAGAAAGGCATGCCTATACTTACCATGTATGAATAATACAAATTAGGCCAATCCATGGAACCTTTACAATCAGAACGTTTAATTATTCGAGAGTTTCATTCAAATGATTGGGAAGATTTATATGAATATCTTTCGGATGAGGAAGTTATTAAATTTGAACCGTACGAAGTCTTTACAAAAGAACAAGCAATGAAAGAAGCTCTTAGAAGAGAGCATGACCGAACATTCTTTGCTGTTTGCCTGAAAGAAACGAATAAGTTAATTGGGAATTTGTATTTGGCAAAAGGTGACTTTGAAACTTGGGAATTTGGCTATGTATTTAACAAAACATATCAAGGTCAAGGCTATGCTACTGAAAGTGCAAAAGTATTGATTGATTATGCTTTTACTAATTTAGACGTAAGACGAATCACCGCTTGCTGTAACCCAAAGAACGATGCTTCTTGGATATTATTAGAGCGATTGCATTTTAGACGCGAAGGTTTACAATTACAGAATATTTATTTTAAAAAGAATCCAGAAGGAAATCCGATCTGGCTTGATACCTATATGTACGCACTCCTTCAGTCAGAATGGCTTATCGTAAAAAGTACTTATGGCGAGGATTAAAAAGAAGAGGCGCAACAATAATTCACGGTTAAAATGGTACCCTAGTCAAGGACAATTAAAAAAGAGAGTTAAGAAGCTAAAAGCTGATTTCTGTATTGCACAGGAGTCAGCTTTTTCAGTCCCCATTGATATCTATATTTATTATAATACGTGAT